>JAEEGK010018032.1_pt1 | contig 15312 bp, 15 predicted proteins | sample 8958771 | NCBI WGS metagenome assembly JAEEGK01 (sample SAMN16246547, study PRJNA631951) | gut metagenome | biome: gut microbiome; feature: rumen; material: SC-attached | host: Bos | place: Iran: Karaj | collected 2018-10 | reverse complement strand
TCATTCATGTTTGGCATTTTTGCGCTCATTACGCTTATTTTCTTATATGCAACCGCGAAGAATTTCACAAAGAGCCGCGTGTGGATTTTCTATACTGCAATGCTCTTTTTCATCTTCCCGGAAAGCCTAAACATCATGCGCCAAATTGCCGCCGTGAGCGTGCAGGCCTATGTGCTCAGCTATATTTTCCGCAACTTCCGCGACAAGCGCAAAACAAACGTTTGGCTCTGCATATTGCTAACTATCTTCGCAGCATCGCTCCACTACTCTTCGGTTTTGCTCATTCCGGTTTTGTTCCTGCCACTACTCACACGCAAAGTTCAAACACGTAGCCTTATTCTCGTGCTTAGCGTCATGGCCGCAACGTGCGCATTGGCATATCCACATTTGCTCGCAATGGTTGGCGATATTGGAATTATTTCAGAAAAACATCTGGAAACGTTTGCGGCAACCGATGGCTCAATCATTAATGTGAAGTTTATTCTGTCGCTCGTGATGTCGATTGTATTCTTGATTAATTATCGTCGCACGAATAATTTGCGCGATAAAAATCTCGGCATCATTTTGCTCGGCGGCACCGTTTACTCGGCGGTTGGTTTTTATTCCGCATACCTAGGCCGTCTCGCAATTCTCTTCTGGGTATTTATTATCGTTTCAATTGTCGAAATGATTTGGCAAATCTTCGAAAAAGACCGCCATCGAATTGCCGTGGTGCTTGGCTCTTCAGCGGTCTATTTCCTTTTGTATTATTCGATACTTGGTCTTGGCGCAATTGCGCTGCTAGACTTCGCACTTTAGATTTCGGTCTCGAGTGCTTTTTTAATGACGTCGTCCATGTCGTAGTACTTGTACTCGGCTAGACGGCCACCAAAGATAACGTTTGGTTCTTTTGCGGCGAGCGCGCGATACTTCTCGGCGAGCTCGTTGTTCTTTGCGTCATTAATAACGTAGTAGGCTTCTTTCTTTGGATCGTCCCAATCGTCTGGATATTCAAACGTGATGATGGTTTTTGGCGACTCGGTCGATTCGAAATGTTTGTGCTCAATGACGCGAGTGTAGTCAACTTCGTGGCCCGTGTAGTTCACGACTGCGCAGCCCTGGTAATTTTCTTCATCAAGCGTCTTTGTTTCGAAGCGAAGCGAACGATATTCGAGATGGCCATACTGGAAGCCGAAGTATTCATCAATCATGCCAGTATAGACAATCGTCTTGGCCTGCTTGCGGTATTCGTCAGCATTGTCGAAGAAGTTAGTGTTCAGGCGAACTTCGACACCCTCGAGCATTTTTTCGACAAGCTTCGTATAGCCGCCAATTTGAATGCCCTGGTAGCGATCGTTAAAATAGTTGTTGTCGTAAATGAAGCGTACCGGAAGGCGCTTGATAATATCCGCCGGGAGATCTTTGCAGTCGCGATGCCATTGCTTCTCGGTGTAGCCCTTGATGAGCTTTTCGTAGATACTGCGGCCAACGAGCGAGATTGCCTGCTCTTCGAGGTTCTGCGGCTCTTTGCCAGCCATTTCCTGGCGCTCCTCGTCGATGCGCGCCTTGGCTTCAGCTGGCGTAAAGACGTCTGGCCAAATCTTGCTAAAAGTATTCATGTTGAAAGGCATATTGTAGATTTCATTGCCAATGCGAGCAACTGGAGAATTCGTGTAGCGATTAAATTCGACGAGCGAGTTTACAAAATCCCAAACGTCCTTATAGTCGGTATGGAAAATGTGTGCGCCATATTTGTGAACGTTAATGCCTTCGACGTTTTCCGTGTAGACGTTGCCCGCAATGTGCGGACGCTTGTCGATGACGAGCACTTTCTTGCCCTGCTGCTTTGCGCGGTAGGCAATCGTTGCTCCAAATAGCCCTGCGCCCACAATGATATAATCGTACATTTTTATCCTTTCTTTTTTACTAGTCCAAGTTTATTGCCGATGAGGGAGAGGTTTTCGAAAATGAATGCATCGCGCGTACAAAGAAGCACAATGCTATATACGACGACGCCGACGCCAGTCTGGATGAGCGTATTCGCAACAGTCGGGGCTGGCATATAGTGGCGCAGCACGAGGAGTACGACAAACATTATAATGCCCGCGATAAGATAATTTTTGAAGCCCTTCAAAATCTTACCGAAGCTGAGATATTTGCGCGAGAAAATAATGAACATAATTGTGATTGCAGTTTCAGCAATGATGGTGCCAATTGCGGCGCCGACGCTAGCAAATTGCGGAATCAGGATGAGGTTTGCAACAAGGTTTAGCCCTGCCCCGACCCAAAGGGCGATTGCGTTTTGGACGCGTTTACCGCAAGGCAAAAGACACTGAATGCCAAGACAGTTGCTCATCGTAATAATGAAGATGATAGGCGCACAAATCGGCATGAGAGTTTGGACTTTTTCATAGCCTGGGCCGTAGAACCATTGCGAGAAAGCTGGGCCGACTGCGATGAGGCCCAAGGTCATCGGCACGGACAGCGCGAAGACAAAATGAAGTGACTTTGCGAGACGATCTTTTATCTCGACTACAGAACCCTTCTTGTAGAGATATGCCATGCGCGGTGCGACGACAATATTGAGCGACGTAATAAGTGTCATCACGATGCTCGTAATGCGATAGGACTGTTCGTAATAGCCGTTCTCGACCTGGCTGCCAGTAATAAGACCTAGCATCGTTTTGTCGAGCACAGTGTAAATCTGAACTGCAATTTGCGGCAAGAAGTATAAAATCGTGTCCTTCCAATATTTGAATACTTGGATTTCGCGTAGCTTCGGACGCTTATCGGCAACTTTTCGGTAACTGATCCACATGATGGTAGCTGAAAGCATACAGGAGGCGCCATTCAATACGATGTAGATAATTAAGTCGCCTGGAGTATGCACGAAGAGGAAGATGGCGAGCGTGAAGAAGAGCTTCGTGAGAATGTTGCGAATTGAGATGCTCTTGTATTCCTCAAGTCCCTGGAAGAGCCAGGTGCAGTCAATAACCGCTGCGAGCAAGTTAATTGTTAGGACGCCCTGGAAGAGCGAGTATTTGCTGAATAGGAGCGCATACGTCACGTAGCACGCGATCGAGATAAAGCCAATAAGGAGCTGATAGCCATAGAGATTCCAGAAAATCTTCGTATATTTTTTGCGATCGTCGCGGTGCATCGCAATTTCGCGCTGACCAAAGCTGGCAATACCAATATTAGCCGCCAAAATAAAGTAAGACACGTTCGACAAAGTATAGGAATAAATACCGACGCCCTCAACACCAAGCACGCGGGCGAGGTATGGTGCGGTAATAAGCGGGATGATAACTACAAGTATCTGGTAGATGAGGTTATAAATGTAGTTTTTCTTGATACTTTTTGGCTTCATTTATATTCTCTTATTTTACCATAGCCTAGCTGTTATAATAAGGGGTATGACCAGTAAGACCGTAGGCACTATTGTAGTGACTTTTAACCGCAAAAAGATGCTAAAAGAATGCATCGAAAACCTTTTGGCGCAAAGCTATAAGAACCAAGAAATCCTTATTATCGACAATGCCAGCACTGATGGTACAAAAGAATACATCGAAAAGTTAATCGACGATAAAAAAGTATTTTACTTCAATACCGGCAAGAATATGGGCGGCGCCGGTGGTTTCAACTTCGGCGTACGCGAAGCGATGAAGCGCGGCTACGATTATCTTTGGCTCATGGACGACGACACGATTGCCGACGATAAGAACGCGCTCAAAGTCCTCGTAGATAAAGCAGCTTTCCTTAAGGACGACTTCTCTTTCCTCGCCGGTCTCGTTAAGTGGACCGACGGCGGTCTCTGCGCAATGAATATCCCTAAATTTGACGAGCATGGTTGGCATGACAAATATAGCCTCTTCAAGGAAGAGATTGTGCCAATTGAAACTTCGACCTTTGTTTCCTTCTTTGCAAATACGAAGATTGTCAAAAAAGCAGGCCTTCCTATTAAGGATTTCTTCATTTATGGCGATGACTGGGAATATTGTCTCCGCATGCGCCAGTTTGCGCAGCCATATATGGTCGTGAATTCGTTTGTTACGCACAAAATGGCAGTTAATTCAAATGCCAGTATCGTCGAATGCCCTGCCGAGCGCATCAAGCGTTGCTATTATGATTACCGCAACCAGGGTTATGTTATTCGCAAATATGGCAAGAAAAAAGATAAAATGCGCCGCAAGTATCTCTACTTCGCATTTGTCTGGAATATTCTTGTCCGCGCAGAAAATAAGCGTCTGAAGCGCCTCCACACGCTAAACAAGGGCTATTTTCAGGGCATGTTCTTCAACCCGAAGATTGAAAAATTATAAGTGCTTGTAGCGTTTCTTCAGATAAAACGCAAAAAGATGAACTAGTATCGCGTTGCCGCCAAGGGTGACGCGGTATTTTTTGTCTTCCTTTAGTTCTTTAAAAATCTTTGGATATTTTTTCTGAATCATTTTGAAGAGTTGTTTTACGTCGCGCGCCATATGCTTCTCGTGAGCAAGAAGAATGAAGTCAAAGTGGTTAATAATGAAGCCCGATATTTGTAGCGCGAGATAATGATGAACGTTCGGCGTGAGCTTCAGAGATACTTCTTTGTAAAACTCTAGGATGTGCTCGAGGATTTCATAATGACGGCTACGATTGGCGCGCATTTTGTCTGGACTAATGCTCTGCCCGGCTACCGCCACGCGATAAATATAAATATTTAAATCGTAGTAGATGGCGGTTTGGATATATGGAGTCGGATAGAAAGTATATTGCGCATCCGTGTAATAACCGTTGTCGAGTTTTACGTGCTTCTTGACGATGCTCGTACGAAAAGTTGAGTGGTGCATGCGAATCGGAGGGTTATAACGATACCAGTATTCGTCAAAATTAAACTTTTTGCCGGTCGGCATGTCGACAATTTTGACCGGATCGAGTTCTTTTTTCTTTACGTCATGATACTGAACGTAGTTCGTAAACACTACGTCGACATCAATGTCTTTCAAATACTCGACGAGCTTAACGAAGTCTTTGGTATTTACCCAGTCATCACCGTCCACGAGGCGAAGATATTTGCCGGTCGCATGCTTAATGCCGGTATTTGTAGCGGCACCTGCGCCGGCGTTTTCTTGGTGAATTAGCTTGATGGATTTTGGATACTTCTTGCAGTATTTTTCAGTACGCTTCGCGGTATCGTCAGTCGAGCCATCGTCAACAACGATAACCTCGATGTCGTTGATGTTTTTTTCATTACAAAAAGACTTCAAACAATCATCAATCATGCTGCCGCGATTATAGGCAGCGACGACAATCGAGAGAATCTTCTTGTCGGTAGCCATTATTTCTCCGAGCTATAGTCGAATTTAATGAAGACGCCAATTGCGGCAATGATGAGCGCGCCAAGCGAAGCAATTGCTAGGTATAGAATGCGCGTCTTATTAGTGACAGTAGGAGCGCCGTCGCTAGCCTCTTCGAGAGTCGTGATGCGATAGTCCTCAGTATTGCCGAGAACGCCAGCGAGAATGCGCATCGAGTCATTTACGATAAGGCCAGCAAACTTCTTTGCGGTGTCTGCGTCCTTCGCGGTGACAGAAATCGTAAAGATGCCGCGCGGCAACTCTTCAACGGTGTAGTCTGGAATTTCTTCGATACCGATAGCATCATCGACTTCGGAAAGAAGCTTTTTGCTAGCTAGATATTCTGCAATCTGAGTATATGGCGAGGTAACAGCGCCGTTGTCTACGGCTGAATTGTAGACGGCGATCTTCGAAGTCGAAACATACATGACCGGCTTTTTGAAGGCGACAAATGCACCAGCACCGGCACCAAGCACGAAGAAAATTACGAGAATAATCCAAGCATCTTTTAGTGCCTTGAGATAGTTTTTGAATGTAAATTTAGTCTTTGCCATATTATTCCTTTACCTTATTTAAATAGTTAATCGTATCGCGCATTGCATCATCAACGGTGAGCGTAGTTTGCCAGCCGAGCTCACGTTTTGCCTTGTCGGCATTTGCCCACATTTCGGCGAGATCGCCAGCGCGGCGACCAGTAATTTCGCATGGTAATTCTTTGCCACTGGCCTTTTCGAAGGCCGCCACCATTTCTTTAACGGAAGTTGGCGTACCGGTGCCGAGGTTATAAATCTCAACACCGTTTTTCATATGCTCAATAGCAGCGACGTGGCCCTTTGCGAGGTCGACAACGTGAATGTAGTCGCGGCGGCAAGTGCCGTCAGTGGTTGGATAATCATCGCCATAAATATGAAGCTTATCAATGCGTCCTTCTGCAACGCGCATAATAATTGGCATGAGGTTGTTTGGGATGCCGTTTGGATCTTCACCAATAAGACCAGATTCGTGGGCGCCAATTGGATTGAAATAGCGAAGGAGGGTTGCCTTAAATTCAGGATCGGCAATCGCATAATCCTTCATGATTTCTTCAATGAAATACTTCGTGCGGCCGTATGGGTTGGTAAGATTCATGCCCGTCGTCATCGTTTCGACAAACTCAGGATTGTCCTGAATACCATAGACGGTAGCGGAAGACGAGAAGACGATCTCATGGACGCCATACTTCTTCATTGCTTCGAGGAGATAAACGGTCCCAGTGATGTTGTTATGGTAGTATTCGAGCGGTTTTTCGACCGATTCGCCGACCGCCTTTAGGCCTGCAAAGTGAATAACGGTGTCGTAGTGGCCGTCGCGGAATATTTCGTCGAGCTTAGCCTCATCGAGCAAGTCGGCCTGGAAGAAAGTTGGCCTCTTACCAGTGATTTTTTCGATCTGATTAAGAACGGTAATTTTGCTATTAAAAAGATTATCAATAATGTCTACTTCGTAGCCGTCGTTAATTAGCTCAATTACGGTATGCGAGCCAATATAACCGGTGCCACCAGTTGCTAATATTTTCTTCATATATCTATTATAACAGCTTATTTAGGGTGCTTGTACCCGTTGCCGATAATCACAATAAAGTCGGCTTCGTAGCTTGATAGGCTTTCTGGAATTTCGGAAGACAAGTCAACTTTATAGAGATCCTTTAGGGCTGCGGCAGTTTTTTCGAGCTTTGCATTCTTTTGGAAGACGCGAACTCCGTCGAAGCCGCTTTGGTCATTCGGCGCATTGCCGATAGAGCTGACGATATAGCCATCGTCTTCAAGCTCGGTCTTCTCTTTGTTTGCGATACCATTCGAAGCGGTGGCGTTTAAGACAACAATCTGGGCGTTTTCAGAAGTAAACGGCGCCGCGGTAAACTTGCGCTTGATGTAAGTATGGATTGCGCCATAGCTGTTTACGCCGGCTGAAGGAATGACGTAGGAAATACCATTGATGTTTGCGGTCTTCATGAGAGGAGCCGGCTTATCGTTAGTATCGAAGAGAGAGATGGTTTCGAGCGCAGTAAAGTTAATGGTTCCACCAAGCTTCACAAGCGTCTTAATCTCGGTATCTTTGAAGTCTGTGCGGATATTATCGCCGATGGCATCTTTGATCTTCATAACAGCCATCAGGTCACCAAAGAGATTCTTCTTGCGGGCCTTCGAAACGATTGCCTCAATAATGCGCTGCTGGAAGTATTCACGACTAAAGTTGCCGTTCCCTGCACCATAGCCGCCGTAAGCGTTGCGCGTACGAGCAACCGCTAGGGCCTGCGTGCCATCGAGGTGAATAGCTTGGCCGTTTGGATATTCGAAGTTATATTTCTTGCGGTGGTTGAGGTCACCAAGACCCTTCGGGCTTGTAGTTTTAATAACAGTTTCTTCGCCATCCCAGGTTTGGTCGCCATAAGTAAAGACGACGTCGATGCCGCCAATTGCTTCAACAATCTGGATTACGGCTGCCCAGTTGGCGTGGACGCGATACTGAACCGATACGCCAAGAACCTGCTCGAAGGCGTCAGAAAGCTTATGTGCGGCCTTCTTTTCCCATTCCTTCTTGCTATCGTCAGACCTCATGTCTGCTTTGCTGTATTCGCAATAATAAATCTCGTTAAACTTGCTCGTAGAAGTACAGGTACGAGTGGCCTTGAGGTCGCGCGGCAAACTAATCGCCTTCGCATCGCCATTGTCCTGATTAATACTGAGGAGCATCATAGAGTCAGTAAGGAAACCGCCATCATAATTTGGGTCGTCCATATTGTAGCCCTCTGTGCCGAAGATAAGGACATTCGTGCGGCCATATTCATCTTTCGCAAGCGGCGTATCTGGGTCGGAGAAGATTAAGCCGAGGAGGCTACCGCCATCGGTAATCTTTGCGACAAAATCATTGAAGTAGGCGTAAACTGCAATACCGGCACCAAGAAGAAGGATCAAAATGATAATAATCACACGCTTAAGCACTTTGTGCTTTTTCTGCTTTTTCTGCTTTTTCTTCTTTTCCTTCTTGCGTTCCTTTTTTGGAACCTCAGTTAGATCTGTGGGATTAACGTCCTTCACTTCGTTGAAAAAATCCTTTATTGCTTGTTCTCTGTCGTCGCTGATGGTTTTCTCTACTGCCTTGGCCTCCTGGATGCGACTCGATGCAGCACGCTCTTTAATTTCCAGGCGCGTGGTTGGGGCTTCGAAAGCGTCAGAAGCGCTACGCTTAGTAGCTTTTTTGCTATTAACCGGAGTAGATTTACGCTTTAGCCCATCAATCGACGTTTTATTCATTATCTTATTTTACCATTTTTGCCCAGCCGGTTAAAGATAAGCGGTACTTTTCCACATTTTTCCACTGCATCACAACATATATATTATATATGGTCAACCGAACATGTTCGGTTTTACAGGGGTGGAGGCCGTTCGGAAGTAACAAAAAACCGGCTTTTGACAGCCGGCTTTTGGTGTAAAACTTTTACTCTTCTGCGATATCTTTCTTCACGATGTGGAGGCGGCGTTCGCGGCCTTCGCCCTGGCTAAAGGTCTCAATGTCTGAGTAATCCTGGGCAAAGCGGTGGACGACACGGCGATCAGCGGCGTTGAGGTCGAGAATCTTTTCTTTGCCGGTCTGGCGGACTTCCTGGACCCACTTCTCTGCCTGGTGCTCGATCTTGTCAGCGCGCTGGCGCTTGTAGTCAGCGATATCGATATTAACGCGGGTGACCTCGGCGTTGCGAGCAACGAGCGTCATCATGACGACGTGCTGGAGCGCGCGGAGATTGTTGGCATTCTTGCCAATGAGGAGCGAGTTCATGCTGGTCGAAGGGATCGAGAGCTGAATCACGTCATCCTCGATAGTCGAATAAACGGCTACGTTAATACCGAAGAAGGATAGCAAGTCCTCCAGGTATTTGGTGGCGAAACGGATTGATTCGTCTGTATTCATAATTATCTCCTTTTCTTTTTATTAGAAGCAGAGATACGAGTGATATGGAGTTTTTCCTCTTTTTTATTTTTGTTTGACGCAGAGCGGGAGCTCGACTTTGCCTTGGTGTTATCCTCAACAACGACGGCTTCTTGGGCGTCTTTTAGTTCTTTCAAAATACGTTTGTCCGCAGCGGCTTCCATCTCGGTATAATTGCGGTTCAAGATAATCTTTTGGAGGAAGACCGTGATGATATTGTTCAAGAGGTAGTAGAAGACGAGGGCGCCCGGAAGGCTAATCATAATGAGAAGCATCATCATCGGCATCATGAAGGTCATCTGGCCCTGAGCGGCAGCATTGATGTCTTCTTGGCTTGCTTCCTTGCCCTTTGCGGCGTCTTTAAGAATCTGGCGAACCGTGCGTTTCTTGCCATTCTTGCCGCCGCGAGTAGGATCCTGCTGACGCGACATGATAAACTGCGTCGCTGCCGAAGCGAGCGCAAAGATCAAGATAATAACAGAGCTAACTGAAGTAAAGCCGGCCGTGACCGAAAGATCGACGAGGCCAAAGAGCTTTGGCTCGAACTCATAAACCGGAACGTCGCCCCTCTCTTCTTCTTTTTTCTCGGCATAGGCTTTTACCTCTTCGAGATACTTTGTCTGCTTCGGGATAATTTCATTAATGTTGCGAAGTGGTTTTACGAATGAATATGCGGAGTGCTCAACATTGTAGTTTTCGCGTGGGCGAGCAACGACATTAATAGCAGTAAAGAGGCTAATAAAGAGTGGGAGCTGAATGAGAATCGTGAGGAAGGAGCGGAAAGGCTTCACGTTCTTACGCTTGTAGAGGTCCATCATCTGGAGAGACTCAAGCTGACGATTGCCCTTGCAGTTTTTCTTAATCTCAGCGAGCTCCGGCTGGATTTCCTTCATGATGCGGGTCTGATGAAGCTGGCGCTTCATGAGTGGCCACATGAAGATTTTAACGATAATAACAAATAGGATGATAGCAATACCAAAGTCGCCAACGAGAGAATAGATCGCAAAAAAGATATTCACGATTGGGCGAACGATGAGCATATCAATTAAATCAAACATTTTTTACACACTCCCTAATAGGGTTAATTATATCTTTTTTGTCTCAATAAGTAAATCGTGAACTAGAGAGCGGAGCTCTTCAAAGTCCATGGTGAGGATTTCTTTTGAATAAATGACAAATATATAATCAAGGCTTTCCTTGAAGTTTGGATGCTCGAGGCGGATAGCCTCATAAACACGGCGGCGGATGCGGTTACGGCCGACGGCGGACTTTAATACTTTTTTGCTAACTACTACCGCGAAGCGCTGGTGGCTACGCGCGTTCACAGCAAAAACCAGGGAGATCTTTGACCCCCTGATGGTTTTGCCGTGCTGATAGGCATGTCTTACCCCACCACGTGAATGAAATCTGTATCTTTTGGATAACATCGCTTAAGCAGTAAGGCGTGCGCGACCCTTAATGCGACGGCGAGCGAGGACCTTGCGGCCATTCACCGTAGCGTTGCGTTTACGAAAACCGTGCTCAACTTTGCGCTGGCGCTTGTGAGGCTGATAAGTACGCTTTGGCATAAATATTTTCCTGACTTTCTAATTATTGTTTTATTAATCAAATTATGTCTATTATAATGATTTTTTCCACATTTTTCAAGTTTTTTTCCACAAGTTTCTTCCCTGTTCTTCGTAGGTATGTGGAAAAATCTAATCTGTTACTGCGTTTCAACTATTAGAATATATTTTAAATTTCTTTTTTAACTGTGGAAAACTCTGTATAATAAAGGGGAGAAAAGGAGGTCAAATGCCTAACGAATGGCAATCAGTTTTGGACGAAATTGAAGAGAATGTCAGTGAGACGGCCTTTAAGACTTACTTTAGTAAGGTTAAGTTCGACAAAATCGATGACACCCTACAAATCATTGTCCCGAGTGTCTTTATTAAGAAGCAGTACGAAGGTAAATATAAGACCGCTATCCTTGATGCCTTGAAGGCGGCGAAGATTGATTATAAAAAGCTTGAGATCGTCGAAAGCAAGGAACCAACTAAGGGTCCAATCCGCGGCGGTGTGAAGGTTGAAAAAACTCAGCCTATTATTAATACCACTAGCGCTCCGACAAAGAAAAGCCTGAATACTGCAAAATCTGGACTTCGACCAGAATATACTTTAGACAATTATGTAGTCGGTAAAAATAACGACCTCGCCGTGAGCGCCGCAAAGGCCGTGATTGAAAATCCCGGTAAACGCTATAATCCATATTTTATATATGGAAGTTCCGGTTCCGGTAAGACACACCTCATTCAGGCCATCGGTAATGCTATCCACGAGAAATACCCAGAAAAGAAGGTGCGTTACGTTACGACCGAAGAGTTCTATAACGACTTTATCGTTTCTATCCAGAAAAAGCTTGACGGCTTTAAGGAAAAATACCGCAAAGTCGACGTTTTGATCGTTGACGACTTCCAAGGTATCGTCGGAAAGGAAAAGTCCCAAGAGGAATTCTTCCATACTTTTAATGACCTTTATAAGGAAAATAAGCAGATTATCGTTAGTAGCGATAGGCTACCAAACCAAATTGCTACGGTCGACCCGCGCCTCTCTTCCCGCTTAACCATGGGTCTCCCAGTAGATATTCAGATGCCTGGATTCGAAGAGCGTTGCGCAATTATTAAGATGAAGGCTGAACTACTCGGAGCAGATCTCGATAGCCAAACCGTCGAGAAACTTGCCGAAGCAGTTAATACTAATATTCGCGACCTCGAGGGTGCACTACATAGAGTCTTGGCCCTCGCGGAACTCAGAGGGGTTCCAACCGTGGATATCGTAAACGATCTTACCGCCATCTCTGCCGGTACTGGCACGAAGCGCCTTTCGCCAAAACAAGTCATTGAGCGTGTAGCTAAATATTACGGTCTCACCGCAAAGGATCTTCTTGGAACTAGTCGTCTAAAAGATATTAAAAATGCCCGCCAGGTTGCAATGTTCCTCTTAAACGAAGAGCTCAACCTCAGCACAGTAAAGATTGGTCTCGAATTCAAGAAGGATCACACCACTATTATGCACGGCATTAAGATGGTGAATAATAATCTTAAGAATGATTTCTCTTTCCGTGAACAAATTTCAGAGTTGAAGGCAAAGATTTATGCAAACTAGTTGTGAAAAACTTGTTCAAAAGTATGAAGAAAAGTCCGTTAATAACTTGTGCGCAAAATTTGTGGAAAAAATCACTGCTTTTAGTTTTACCCACAAAGTTGGTGGTTTTTCACAAATAATGAGTAGTTTTTCGCAGCAGTTTTATACATGGTTTTTAAAGGTTTTTCATCTTAAAAAGAGGAGTTTTTACACATTTTACACATAGCTTACTATTACTACTAAATATATAAAGGAAGGAAAGGAAAAGGATGAAAGTTGAAGTTCTACAAGAAAGACTAGCAAAAGCATTAAACATCGTTAGTCGTGTAGCAGCTAGCACTAAAGCTGGTCTACCAATACTCAGCAATATTCTCATTAGAGCTGATGGGAAGCAATTAATACTAACCGCAACTAATTTAGAGTTAGCGACGGTTGAATACGTAAATGCAAAGATTCTAGAAGAAGGTACCATTACTGTACCAGCAAGATTACTTGCAAGCTTTATTTCGAACTTACCGAAAGGAACCGTGAAGTTGTCCACTAATGATAATAAGCTGACAATTGAAGCTGACCAATATAAATCCATGATAAATGGAATGGCGGCTGATGATTATCCAGAAATTCCTACTATTGACGAGAAGAAGGCGGCAGTATTTAAACTGTCTGTCGAGGAATTTAAGGAATCGCTCGGCCAGGTAATTATCGCGGCGAGTACCGATACTACTCGTCCTGCTCTTACGGGAGTCTTCTTTAATACCAATAATGAGGAATTGTTTGTTGCGGCAACCGATGGCTATCGTTTGGCTGACAAAAAACTAGTTGGTGATGTGAAGGATGAAATTAAGGCGATTGTGCCGGTGTCTGCTCTTCGCGAGGTTCTCTCTTCGATCTCTGATGACATGGAAGATATCGAAGTGTCGGTTGATGAAAACTTGATTTGCTTCAAACTTGGCGAAGTGATGATTATTTCTAAGCTGATTGATGCGAGCTTCCCTGACTATAGGCAGTTGATCCCGGAAAAGAGTAAACTAGTCGTGAAACTTAATAAGAATGAAATTACTCGCATGACGAAAGTTGCTGCGCTCTTTGCGCAGGATTCTGGCGGATCAGTGGTTTGTGAAGCGAAGAAAGATGAAGGCGTCTTCTCTATTTCGGCAGTAGCAAGTGAGCTTGGCGAAAACTCTTCCGATATTAAGGCGGATATTAGTGAAGATGGAAAGATTACACTAAATTCGCGTTATCTTCTCGATGCCTTAAACGCGCTCGTAGATGATGAGATTGAGTTTAAGATTTCTAGCAAAATTGCCCCGGTGGTTCTAAATAATACTAAGCAAAACGATTATACGCATATTATTATGCCTCTCAAGAGCTAATGAATATTATCCGCAAAATTAGTTTGAAAAACTTCCGTTGTCACGATGAGTTTGCGTTGGACTGCAATCGCGTAACGACGTTAATTATTGGCGAGAACGGAAGTGGAAAAACTTCGGTGCTCGAAGCAATTTATATGGCGCTGCGCGGAAAAAGTTTTAAGGCTACCGATAAGGAGATTTTGCGTCAAGAAGAAGAGTTCTTCCGGGCGGAGGTTGAGCTAAATGATGGTAGAAAGATTATTATTCGCTATAGCGAAAACCCGTTAAGAAAAGAATTTGAAATTGACGGAAAAAAGACAACGAGGTTACCGAAAAAATATCATTACCCTGTCGTATTGTTTGAGCCGAATAATATATATTTAATCGAATCTTCGCCGTCGCGAAGGCGCGATTATTTTGACGAGCTATTTCGTCAGATCGATTTAAACTATTCGACGAATTTGAGCCGATACAATAAAGCGCTGAAGCAGCGAAATGATCTCTTGAAGCGTGAAGATATTCGTGCGGAGGATATTTTCTCGTGGAACATCCTTTGTGCACAGTATGGCGTGGAGCTGAAGCAGACGCGCCTCAAGGTGCTGAAGAAAATAAATGAGCTTATGACGAGCAATTATCAGAGTATCGCGAATAATAAGGATGAATGTTATATTGAATATCTTGGCGAGAATGTTGATGAAAATGAATATTTGGCACGGCTTTCGCAGAACTTCGAGCGCGATAAAATTCTCGGCTATACGTCATTTGGTGCGCATCGCGATGATTATGGATTTGTGTTTAATGGTAAGAATGCTGATGGCTCGGCGTCGCGTGGCGAAATGCGAAGTATTATTCTGGCTCTGAAATTTATTGAGGCAGAAATACTCGAAAAAGAAACCGGAAAGCAGCCGGTGGTCCTCTTAGACGATATTTTCTCTGAGCTCGATGAGACGAGACAAAAACATTTGATTCATAACTTTAAAAACTACCAAAAAATCATTACCAGTACAAATGTTCCGGCAGAGATGCAGGTTAATATGAGTTTGTAGCGGTAAGAATTTTTTCTGGGATTTTGTCGGTATTATATTTCGTGAAGAGGGGCTGAGGGGTTGTGATGGCGGACCAGCCGGTTTTTTGTTTCTTTAGGATAATACGATAATGCGCATAGTCGAGGGCGCGGTTGTAGTCGTTAATATAGAAGCTAGTGTAATAATAGTCGCCGTTATATTTTCCTGCATTGATGACATATTTATCGGTGAGACCGAAGGCGGCTTTAATGAAGGCGGCTGGATCTTCCTCGGCGTTTTCGTTATAGTCCGAGAATTCAGTTGGGGTATGGAAAATTAGATTCACGTCAATTAAATTAACGTCTTTTAGGAGCTTGAGCTTTTCGATAGCAATGTCGAGGTTCTCTGGATCGGCTTTTACGTTAACCACTGGCTTATCGTTGTCGTCATATTGGTAGCTAATAGAATACAAGGAATTATTAATTGGGAGATAGTTAAGAATGGGGTACTTCTCTTTTATTTTTGCGCCCTGCTGAGAGAGTGTGCTGC
>JAEEGK010018030.1_pt1 | contig 15312 bp, 9 predicted proteins | sample 8958771 | NCBI WGS metagenome assembly JAEEGK01 (sample SAMN16246547, study PRJNA631951) | gut metagenome | biome: gut microbiome; feature: rumen; material: SC-attached | host: Bos | place: Iran: Karaj | collected 2018-10 | reverse complement strand
ATTGAACGGATTTTGTGGGTTCCAGTACACACTACAAATAATTCTTCAATTCTCTAATTCTTGATTGTTTTGAGTACGCAGTCTGACCCCATACTTCCTGCCTTTGCTGGTCAAAGGCCAATTCGTGTAATTCGTGCAATTCGTGTTCGTAATAATAAGTCTGTACAGTCCGTGTAATTCCGTTGCATAAAAATACGTGAAATTCGTTCAATTCGTGTTCGTAAAAATTCTCTAATTCCCTAATTCTTGACAAATAATTCACACAGATCTTGAAGATCTCGCAGATTATACTAATCCAAAGGAATATCCCATAGATGGTTAAGATCTGTGTGAGATTATAATTCGTGTAATTCGTGGCTAAAGATAAAAGTCTGTTCTTTTGTTATTCTGTCTTTATCCTTTGCAGTCTAAGGCAAATATTCTTTACAGGCGCGTTATTTCTTCTGCTGTAAGTTTTGTACTTTCTGCAATGATAGCCGTTTCTATACCCAAGGCTTTCAGACGTCTCGCAACAGCAAGGGCATTCTCCCTCTCTCCTTCTGCACGGCCCTCAGCACGACCTTCAGCACGACCCTCTATTTTCGCAGTAGTCAGCACGTCCTCCTGCACCATGATAGCATCAAGATGACGCTCGTAGGCGTAACGGTCGGCCTGATTCATTGTCATGTATTGCAGTTTTTCTTTGGCCTCGCTCAGTCCAGGAGCAGTGGTATCATCCTTGATGTGACCGTTCTTCAGGTAGTCAAGCCACTCTTCGAGTGGTGTGGTTGCCACATCATTGAACTCATTCACACGGATGATGTAGTACTCCGGGAAAATCTCTTCGGGAGTCCTCATGCGGATGACATCGTTCTCCTTGGTGCTGATTTTCAACGTATCCTTGCTATGGACGCCTACGAAGGTGCTTTGTCCGTGGTACAGGTAGTCGCTGCCCTGCCCCAAGTCGAAGTAGACAATGCTGATGGAATAGACCTTCTTCACCTCGTTATAGAGCCGGCCTAACCTGATGTGCTCTGTCAGCGTCTTCGCCACTCCATACAAAATCCGCTCCAGGTAGTAGAGCTGGCGGGTGAGCTGCACCTCCACTATGAATATCTCGTCACGGTCATTCCTCGCCTTGACATCAACACGGTTGAATTTGTCATCCTCCGTAAGCTGGTTCCCCTCGCTTTCCAGGATCTCCACAATGTGGACCGGCTCGCCAAGCAACACGGTAATCAGCCCCTCGAGAACACCGAAGTTCGCCTTATCGCGAAGCATGCGCTTCACGGCCCAGTCAAAACGCACATATCTGTTTTCTACATTCATCTTCTCTCTGTTCTTTCAATAGTCGGCAGCAAAGTTACGAACTTTTTTCCAAATAGACAAACATTTCCAAAGGAAAGATCTGTGAGAGTCTATTAATATCTCTATAGTCACACAGATCATCAAGATTTCACAGATTCCCCTTCCCTTTAGGAAAGGCTACGGGTAGGCAAGCATCGCTTGGGAATGAGGCTACGGGTAGGCAAGCATCGCTTGGGAATGAGGGGTTAGGGGTGAGGCTGAATATCCCATAGATGGTTAAGATCTGTGTGAGTTTATACTATTCCAAGGGATTATCCCATAGATGGTTAAGATCTGTGTGAGATTATAATTCGTGAAATTCGTGCAATTACTGCGAGCACTCGTGGGTCTTCGACAAGTCTCGTGATCTGTAATATTTAACCCCAATCGGTCATTAGCGTTATGATGAAAACAGCCTAATGACCGATTGAGGCTTAATTCCCGGGAATTATTTCTTCTCTCGCTCAATCCAGGCGATGGTGTCGCCCTGGCGCACGTTCTGGCCGGGCTTCACACTGATGTCCACCAGCTTACCGCCAATGGCAGCAGGTATCTCCACAATCTCACCCCATTTCGTCTGCAGGTAGCAGAAGGTGTCGCCTTCCTTGTACTTCTGGCCGATGTAGGGCTCAATGCAGGGTGCCATCACTCCTTCACCGCCAAAGCTCCAGAACAGCTGGCCTGCCAGAGGCACTTTCACGGCGTCTGCCTTGGCATGCTTCAGTTCGGCTATCTCCTCGGCAGAGATCTTTCCGCCACCCAGCTTGGCATCTTTCGCCTTCTGCAGGTCTGCCAGCATCTGCTTCTTCGCCTGACCGCTCTTGAACGGACGGTACTGCTCGGGGTGCATGGCCAGTTCGAAGAGCTCTTCGTCATCCTGACCGTAGTCCCAACCGTTCTCGTCCATCTCTTTGCGGAAATCGTCCAGAGCATTGGTCAGCAGCGTATGCGGGTCTACATCGGTGAACTCGCGGTTCTGCTTCTTCGCCAGCTCCACAAGCTCCGGGTCGATGGTTCCGGGGATCTTTCCGGACTTGCCGAGGATCATGCCCCAGATGGCATCGTCCATCATGACATAGCGGCCCTTACCCTGTTCCATGGTGAGGAGGTTCATCAGCGCGATGTTCTTGGTGTACTGTGAGAACGGTGTGACGAGTGGGGGATAGCCTACGCGTGGCCATACATACTCCACCTCGTTGAACAGACGCACCAGCATGTCATCCATGGTCAGCTCTGGCTCTCCCTTCTGGGCACGCAGCTTGTCGATCATCTTCTTGATACCTCCCAGGTCGGCCATCATACTGCCCATCATTCCACCAGGCAGACCACAGCCGAGAAGCAGACTCGACATGTGCTTGTTGGCGGGGTTGATGAAGTAGCCAAGCCAGTCGTCAATGAACTCCTGGGTCAGCGTACGGGCCTGCATGTAGGCATTCATGTTCAGGTCTGCCACCTCGAAGCCCTCGTTCTTCAACATCGACTGTACGGAGATGATGTCCGGGTGGACCTTGCCCCAGGAGAGGGGCTCGATGGCGGTGTCGATGATGTCTGCACCGTTGTTGCAGACCTCCAGGATGCTGGCCATGGAGAGGCCCGGGCCTGAATGGCCGTGATACTGGATGATAATGTCGGGATGCTTGGTCTTGATGGCTTTCGTCAAGGCACCCAGCATGGCGGGCTGGCCGATGCCTGCCATGTCTTTCAGGCAGATCTCCTCTGCTCCCGCAGCAATCACCTCATCGGCAATACGGCTGTAGTAGTCCACGGTGTGGACGGGAGAGGTCGTAATGCAGAGGGTGGCCTGGGGGGTCATGCCTGCTTCTTTTGCCCACTTGATCGAGGGGATGATGTTACGGGTGTCGTTCAGACCGCAGAAGATGCGGGGGATGTCCACACCCTGGGCGTGCTTCACCTTGTACATCAGGGCACGTACGTCGTCAGGCACAGGATACATGCGGAGGGCATTGAGACCACGGTCCAGCATGTGGGTCTTGATACCTACCTCGTTGAATGGCTTGCAGAAAGCGCGCACGGCAGCATTGGGGTTCTCGCCTGCCATGAGGTTCACCTGCTCAAAGGCACCGCCATTGGTTTCCACTCGGCTGAAACAGCCCATGTCGATGATTACGGGGGCGATGCGCTCCAGTTGGTCCTTGCGTGGCTGGAACTTACCTGAAGACTGCCACATGTCCCGGTAGACGAGACTGAATTGGATTCTCTTCTTCATTGTCTTTTTAGGTTTGTTTTCTGTCTTTTCAGTTAGTTGTTCTATTTACGAAGCGCAAAAATAGATAAAATATTTCAAAAATATTCGTTTTCTGCTTATTTTTTTTGATATTTTGGCTAACTTTGCCCGCAAATCGTAAAATGTGGCATGAAAAGATTCATTTTTCCACTGATTGGGGGCTTGTTGATGACTGCTTCCTGCGGGAACAACGGTGACCTGTCCGACGGTCATGAGAAGGTCAGTGTCATGGAGCAGACTCTCCCGGGTGACTCTGCCTATTATGGCCTGGCATGTGACGGTAGCTCGGACTCTATCCTCATCGTGATGCCTATGTCGGGTGACCGGCTTGACACGTTCGACATCCTGAACGCTTTCCTGAACAGGCGCGTCCTGGGACGTCCCGCTATCGGCGACATGATGACTGTCGTGCGCGATTCTGCCAATCCCTTCATCGCTGACAAGGTGGTCAATCTCTCTCGCCTGAAGGGGGAGTGGTGCTATCTGGTGATGCCTCAGCTCAGGTTGCGTCGCATCAACGATTCTTTGCATCTTTCCACACCGCCCATCCCCGATTCCTTGCGTCAGCGCTGGATGCAGCCCAGGGAATATGGGTTTGAGATCCGCAGGGAGAATGCTGTCAGGCCTATCGGCAATGTGAGAAACAATACCTCTGCCCAGCAGAGTCCTGTGACGTTCCCTCCCGTGAAGCAGTACCGGGAGTGGCGGATGTTCAACGGACGACTGATCCTCTCGGAGTCACGTCGTGACACGTTGGGCAGACGACATGTGGTCAGGAGCGATACAGCCGACATCATGATGCTGCGGCGTGATAGTATGCGCCTACGCTTCAACGGCTCCGAACAGGGCTATTACAGGCGGAAAAGTAAATAATATGACTGAGGTGTCTCATCCCAATAATGAACGTTAAGTGATTATTTATCAAGAATTTGAGAGATTTGTCGAAGACCCACTGACCGTAAGGGAGGTAATGATTATTGCAAAAAAGAGAATTGTTTGGAATTACCCGTCGCAAGCGACTGGAACTCTCCGGACTGAAACGGAAATGGCTTGCCATTTCTTCTCAAATTCCCAATCATTCTACTAAACTGCTAAAGGAGAAATTCTCTAATTCAATAATTCTTGATTATAATAATCGGAAAAGTAAATAATCTGAAATCATCATCACTATGGATTATCTTTCAATCATCAATAAGTATTATCCTGAGGACAATGCCCTGAGGAAGTTGCTGGTCACTCATTCCCGTCAGGTGGCAGACCGTTGCCTCCTGTTGTGTGACCGTCATCCGGAATTGCGCCTGGACCGCGAATTCCTGGAAGAGGCTGCCATGCTCCATGATATCGGCATCCGCTGGTGTCACGCTCCAGGCATTTTCTGTCAGGGCACGGAGCCTTATATCTGTCACGGACTGATTGGGGCTGACCTGCTTCGGAAAGAAGGGTGGGAGCGTCATGCGCTGGTGTCCGAACGCCATACGGGCACCGGACTGACAGCCCAACAGATACGTGCTCAGCAGCTGCCACTGCCTCTTGACCGTACCTATGAGCCACAGTCGTTGGAGGAACAGCTGGTGTGCTACGCTGACAAGTTCTTCAGCAAATCCCACCCTGACCGGGTGCTGACGGTGGTCGATGCAGCAAAGAGCCTGGAGAAATTCGGTGAGGAAGGCGTTAAAAAGTTCCTTTCTTGGGCAAAAATGTTTGAATAATAGGCGAGGAGGGCGGTTATCGGTATAAAATATTGTAAAAACTTTTAATTCTGCATTCCTAACTCCTAACTTTTTATTACCTTTGCAGCCGTGAATCATAAATGGAGCAGTCGCTTTGACCAAAGTCAAAGAAAGTCGGTGGTCTTGTTAGTGGTCTCCGCTTTCATCTTGATGGTGGCATGCACGCCCTCGTCGCTCTACAGGAATAAGGTGACTGTAGGAGCAGGGGAAGGTGTGGCAGTGCCCGAACCTTTCGTTGCTGCTGTCCAGCCGGAGGCAAGTGTGTTGCCACCACTCGGGCAATGGACCGATACGGTGAAGGCCAGCACTGATTCATTGGTTCTCCTGCCTACTGTTCCCGACACCCTCGCTGTCATTGCCGGGAAACTCCCTGACAGTCCTGCCGATAGCACCCTGACTCGTGCTCCTGTCCAGACCGCCATGGCCGACAGCATTCAGAAGGACATCGTACCCGGCAGCCTGACTAACATCCGTCCCGAAGCCATCACCCCTGTGCTCTCCCCCGACGGTCTTCCCGCAGAACCTGCAGCGGCTAAGCTGAAGCGTGATACCACCCAGATGGATTCACTCGAGCTGATTGTCTACAAGCACAACAAGGCTATCGATGACTCACTGGCGCTTGACAGCCTGAACCGCAAGAAGAAGAACGGTATCGATGCACCGGTGAAATATTCTGCCAGCGACTCGCTGGTCTATCTCGCCAGCGTGAGCAAGGCCTTCCTCTATGGCAACTCTCATGTGGAATACCAGAACATGGACCTTCAGAGCGAGAATATCGACATGTGCCTGGACAGCAGTCTCGTACATGCCACCGGAGGACTTGACTCTGCCACACAGACCATGAAGGGCACTCCTGTCTTCAAGATGGGGTCCGACAGCTACGAGAGCACAACCATGTCCTTCAACTTCAAGACAAAGAAGGGCCTGATCTCCGAGGTGTATACCCAGCAGGAGGATGGCTACATGACCAGCGAGCTCTCCAAGCGCGGCGGGGACGGTGAGCTGTTCCTCCATCATGGCCGCTATACTACCTGTGACGAGCCCCATCCTGACTTCTATATTGCCATGTCAAGGGCGAAGGTGCGCCCGGGAAAGGACGTGGTGTTCGGTCCTTCCTACCTGGTCGTGTGTGACGTTCCGCTCCCGCTGGCCATTCCCTACGGCTTCTTCCCCTTTACCAAGAGCTACAGCAGCGGCTTCATCATGCCGACTTACGGCGATGAGACCGAACGCGGATTCTATCTGCGCGACGGTGGCTACTATTTCGCTATCAGCGACAAGATGGACCTGAAGCTGATAGGCGAGATCTATACGAAGGGGTCTTGGGGACTGTCGGGCGCTTCCAACTATCGTAAGCGTTATAAGTACAGCGGCTCCATACATGCCAGCTATCAGAACACCATCAATGGTGAGAAGAACATGCCTGACTATCAGAAACAGACCAGCTTCAAGGTGCAGTGGAGCCATCGGCAGGATCCCAAGGCTAATCCGTTCTCCACACTCTCGGCAAGCGTGAACTTCGCCACCAGCAGCTACGAGCGCAACAATCTCACCTCCATGTACAACCCACAGGCCATGACGCAGTCCACCAGAACGTCCTCGGTAAGCTATAGCACCACCTTCTCAAGCCTGGGCATGTCACTCAGCACGACCATGAACCTGAACCAGAACATGCGCGACTCTACCATCTCGCTGACACTGCCCGACCTGAATATCTCTATCTCACGCTTCTATCCCTTCAAGCGCAAGAAGATGGCGGGTAAGGAACGGTGGTACGAGAAGATCTCCATGAGCTATACCGGTGCCTTCTCCAATTCCATCACCAGCAAGGAGGACAAGCTGATGCATTCCAGCCTGAGACGTGACTGGCAGAACGGTATGAGACACTCTATTCCCATCAATGCCAGCTTTACCATCTTGGATGTGATCAACCTCACACCGTCCTTCAGCCTGACCGACAAGACGGGCTTTATGAAACAGCGCAAATACTGGGATGCTGACCGGAAGGTGGAGGTGACCGATACCATCGACGGCTTCTACAATGTCTACAACTGGAACCTCTCGCTCTCGGCCTCGACCAAGCTCTATGGCTTCTACATACCGTCCAGGAAACTGTTTGGCGACAAGGTGCAGGCCATCCGCCATGTGCTCACCCCTTCTCTCAGCTTCAGCTACGCACCCGACTTCAGTGCCTCGCGCTATGGCTATTACGAGACCTACCAGAAGACCGAGGCTGACGGTACGGTCACACTGGTAGAGTATTCGCCCTATCAGATTGGGTCCTTGAGCCCTCCGGGAAAAGGAAAGACTGGAAGCATCTCCCTGGACCTGGGCAATAATGTGGAGATGAAGCTGAGGACCGACGATGACTCCGTCAGCACCAAAAAGGTAAGCCTGATCGATGAGCTCGGAGCCTCGATGTCCTATAATCTCGCGTCAAAGATACGGCCTTTGAGCGACTTGAACATGCGCATCAGACTGAAGCTCACCAAGTCCTATACCTTTAACCTCAATGCTGTCTTCGCCAGCTATGTCTATGAGGCCGACTCAGTGGGCGCCACACCTCGTGTGAGCGAACATAAGACCTACTGGGGCTTGGGAAAATGGGGACGCTTCCAGGGTATGTCCCAGAACTTCAGCTATACGCTGGACAATTCGAAAATCTCCGACCTGTTCAAGAAACTGAGGGGAGAGAAGGTCGACAAATCAAAGAAGAAGGAAAAGGAACGTGACGATGACGAGGAGGAAGAGGACAACGACGTGAATACCAATCTGGACAAGGATCTGGAGCAGGGAAAGCACGGCGCCCGGCGTACCACGGCAGGAAAGGCTGAGACCGACGATGACGGCTATATGGCTTTCTCTCTGCCCTGGTCCATCAGTATCGGATATGGTATCTCCATGCGCGAGGATACCAAACTCGAAAAGTTCAACTATAAGACCATGCGTTATCCCTATGGCTTCACGCAGAACCTCAACCTCAGTGGAAACATACGTGTCAGCGACGGATGGAACATCACCTTCTCCAGTGGCTATGACTTTAACAATCATAAGATATCAATGACCACGGCCTCGCTGTCGCGCGACCTTCATTGTTTCAGCATGTCCTGCTCTGTGGTGCTGGCTCCTTATGCCAGCTATAACTTCTCTTTCCGCTGTAATGCGGCTACTCTCACCGATGCGCTGAAGTACGACAAACGGTCCAGTTATTCAAACTCTGTGCAGTGGTATTAATAAGTATAATAGCTATGTGTAAATTATTTTAAAGTTTATGGAAAATCTGAGAAAACTATTATTGATTGTGTTGACGCTGTGTATGGGTTCAGCGGTCTATGCACAGTTAGGTGCTGACGGCTTCTACCGAATACAGAGCCAGAGCAGCAAGAAGTACATGTCCCTCCAGAGCAACGAGGGTAGGGCAATCTCTTCCGGAGGAGTGACTACTTCTTATGACCTTTCTGCCATGGTCATGATGGATGAGGAAAGGACTATTTACGATCCGGCTTCGGTGTTCTATATCAAGAAGGCTTCCGACAATCTCTATGACCTGATGGCACAGGGGGCCGATACCTGGGCGTTAAGCCATCAGAGGTATCACATCACCATCGAACCCGGTTACTATTTCAAGATGGTTCACCCCTTGGCCACCAAGACATTGGGTGAGAACGGTACCGTGGTGACCATCGATGGGAATGCCTCCTCTAAATGGAACATCATACCCGTTGGAACAGGGGCCAATAGCTCCTTTGGTGTGAATGCTACGTTTTTCAACGGAACGAAATACTATGCTCCGTTCTATGCTTCCTTCGCATTCACCGTGTCTCCAGGCATGAAGGCCTACTATGTGGGGGAAATTGATACCAAGCACAGCATCGTGATTCTCGACGAACTGACGGGTACCGTCCCTGAAGGGACACCGGTCATCATCGAGTGCTCGTCCATGCTTCCTGCTCAGAACAAGCTCTCACTCCTGGCTACGGGCGGTACGAAGCCCGCTGCCAACTACCTCAAGGGTGTGTATTTCAATTTCCCTGGCTATAACTCCATCCCCCCGAAGCAGACGCGCTTTGACGGGAATACCATGCGTGTCCTCGGACTGAACGACAAGAAGGAACTGGTATTCAAGAAAGCTCCCTCTCATCAGCCGTATCTGATGGCCAACCAGGCCTACCTCTCTGTCGTACAGGGATTTGCCGACGAACTGAAGGTCATGACACGCGCTGAGTACAAGGCGCTCCCCGAACTGACGGTGACCATCAACAATGCTACGCGTGAGTATGGACAGGGTAATCCCGCGTTTACTTACAAGGTGACTCCCCAGAACGCTACCGGTGGCGTTGTCAAGCTGAAGTGTGCTGCCAACCAGTATAGCAGTGTGGGAACCTACGAGATCACCCTGGACGAGTCAACGCTTGCCAACCCCAAGGTGAATGTGGTCACAGGTACGCTGACCATTACCCCGGCTACGCTGACTGCCACCACGGGTGACTACGAGCGGATGATGGGTGAACCGAATCCTGACATGAGCAGCATCACCTATTCCGGATTCAAGAACAACGAAAACGTGAGTGCCATTGCTGTCGAACCCACCGTGACCTGCAGCGCTACTCCGGAAAGTAAAGGTGGACAGTATCCTGTGGTGGCAAGTGGAGGTTATGCCGAGAACTATAATTTCAAATATGTCAGTGGACATCTGACGGTCTATGAATATGTGGTCAAGGTTGACGACGCCACACGTAAATACGGCGACCCCAATCCGGTATTCACCTATACGAACATGGGTAAACTGAATGGAACTCCCAAAATCGACACTCCTACTGATGCTACTACCAGCGTCGGTACTTATCCCATTACCATCGAGCGGGGTACCATCGAGAATCCATGGCTGAAATACGAAGGTGGCACGCTGACCATCACACCGGCGGAGATTATTCCGCAATTCGGTCAGACCGACTATTATGTAACTGTGGGAGACCCCCTTCCCGATTTCGATATCTCCTATTTCGGATTCTGCAATGATGATACGCCGAGTTCTGTCATCATTAAATATCCTTCCGTTACCCATTCCTGTAAGGTGGATGCAGCAGGAAGGACCTTGAGCGTAGGTACTTACCGCTGCAGCTTCAGCAGCGACGGACGGACGAAGGACGGTAACTATACGTTCAAGACCAATGCAAGCGTCGCCTGGCTGCATGTGGAGGAGCCCAAGCCCATCTACATCAGGGCTAAGAGCTATACCATCACCTATGGCGATGAAATGCCCGAGTTCGAATTTACCACCGAGGGAGAAGAGCTGATTGGTATGCCTTCCTTGACCTGCGCAGCCACTGAAGCCCCCAATGTGGGTGTCTATGACATCGAAGTTGACATGGGTACTGTGGAAAACAGGAATGCCAATCTCACAAAGGGCAAGCTCACCATCCTTCCTGCACCCCTCACCATCCGTGCCGGAGAATATGTGATGTACCAGGGTGACCCGCTGCCTGACATCAAGATGACCTTCGAGGGCTTCAAGAACGGGGAGAACGAGAACACCGAGGGCGTGTTCACCACCAAGCCTCAGTTAGGCTATGGTGTTACCGCCAGCAGCTCCATCGGAGTCTATCCTGTCATCTTCAGGAACCTGGGTGTCGCTCCCAACTATGACATCACCCATATCGAGGGTAAGGTGGAGATCAAGGAGGCACTGCCTGTGACCATCACGGCCAACAATGTGGTGATCAGATATGGTGAGGAGGTTCCCTCTTCCTTCACCTATACCACTACGGGTGCACCGCTCCGTGGAGAGCCCAAGCTCTCCTGTGCAGCTCCAGCCCATCCGGGTGCCGGCTCATGGAACATCAAGGTCGAGAAGGGAACGGTCACAAACTATGATGTACGCTATGTGAATGGTGTGCTGACCATAGAAAAGGCCAACCTCTATGTAAGAGTGGGCAACTATGAGCGTCTGGTGGGAGAACGTAATCCGGAGTTCAAGCTTGAGTACGATGGCTTCGTCTATGGTGAGAACGAGAGTGTGCTGACCACAGTGCCCGTAGTGTTCTGCCGTGCCAATGCCAGCAGTCCTGCCGGAGTCTACGATATCGTTATCGACACCAACGGTGAGGCAGCCAATTACAAGATTATTCCTATCAATGGCAAGCTGACCGTGAAGCAGCCCGATGCCATCGAGGAAGTAGGCGCCAATGGCAAGACCTACGACGTGTACACCACCACCGGTGTCCTTGTCAAGAAGAACGCCACTTCCCTGAACGGCCTTCCCGCAGGCATCTACATCGTCAATGGAAATAAGGTGATGGTTAAGTGACTATAGTTTCCCACCCTTATTACTGCCATGATTTTATGCCACCGCCCACTCGGCGGTGGCATTTTTGTAAGCACCATGCCCCCATCCGTCCCTCAAGTAGACCCATCGCGCGTTCCTTAATTATATACTTAAGTTTCCCACCTTTAGAATAATCAAGAATTTGAGAATTAGAGAATTTCTCCTTTAGCAGTTTAGTAGAATTTTGGGGAATTTGAGAAGAAATGGCAAGCCATTTCCGTTTCAGTCCGCAGAGTTCCAGTCGCTTGCGACGGGGAATTCCAAACAATTCTTTTTCTGCAACAATAATTCTCAAATTCTCAAATTCTTGATAAATAATATCTTAACGTTCATTATTGGGGTGGGAAACTTTCTGCGACTTCACAAAGCTCTTGATACCATGCTTCTCCGAAGCGTCGGATGAGTGGTTCGCGGAGGAACCGATAGACGGGCAGACGGAGTTCTGCGCCTTTCCTTCGTGCAGGTTCACAGACATCCCATCGGTGGTAGTTGAGTCCGACGGTGCCGTTGGAGAACTGCTTGGCACGGATGGGGTAAAGGGCACAGCTGACAGGTTTCGGGAAACGTGTCTTTCCTGCAGCGCATGCCTTTTCGAGTGCGCAGAGGCAGCAGTCGCTGATGGGCTGACGGGTGTCGCGGTCGTCCAAGGTGCCGTAATAGGTGAAGACACAGTCTTTTCCGTGGACGATGCTGGTGACGAGGTCACCCTCTTCGTCGGTATAGGCCACGCCCTGACGGTCGATGACGCTCTGTGCCGAGGCAGAGAGGTCGCCCCAGACAGCATCGAGACAGTCCTCTATCTCGGCTATTTCGTCCATGGTGACAGGGGCGCCGGCATCGCCCTCAACACAACACTGGCCCTTGCAGGCAGAGAGGTCACAACAGAAATGCTCCGTCAGGATGTCGGAGGAGATAAGCACATCGCCTATCTGTAGGATGGGAGGGAGGGGACGGTTCATAGTTCACAGTTCATAGTTCATAGTTCACAATTCATAGTTCATAGTTCACAATTCATAATTCATAGTTATGAGTGCGGAGTCCTTAACAGTTCATAGTTCATAATTCATAATTCATAGTTCTTTACAATTCATAGTTCTTGCCTTGCAAGCGACCAAAGGTCGAGCGCAGAGTTATGAGGGCGGAGTTTTTTACCATTGTATGGGGGTGATGCCGTTTTGTTCGAGGTACTGGTTGCAGCGTGAGAACTGGTGCTGACCGAACCAACCGCCACGATTGGCGCTGAGCGGCGAGGGATGGACGGACTCAAGGACAAGGTTGTGCTGACGGTCAATCATATAGGCCTTCCCGCGTGCAAAGCCGCCCCAAAGCATATAGACCAGATGCTGGCGATGGGTGGCAAGGGCCTGGATGGCAGCATCGGTGAATGTCTGCCAGCCCAAGGTGGCATGGCTGTTTGCCTGATGGGCACGGACGGTGAGCGTGGCGTTGAGCAAGAGCACACCCTGACGGGCCCACCGTGTCAGGTTGCCTGAGGTGGGGACGGGCGTGCCGAGGTCATCGCGTATCTCCTTGAAGATGTTCTGCAGGGAAGGGGGGAAGGGCACCCCGTCCTGCACGGAGAAGCTGAGCCCGTGGGCCTGGCCGGGTTCGTGGTAGGGATCCTGGCCGAGGATGACAACCTTCACCTGGTTGAAGGGGCAGAGGTTGAAGGCACTGAAGACCTGGCTGCCGGGAGGGTAGCAGACCGAGGACTGGTATTCCTGCCGTACCTGTGAGGCGAGCCGGGCGAAGTAGGGTTTCTGGAACTCACCTTGCAGGTGCTGTTTCCATGTGGGTTCTATCTGTACGTCCATAAAACAAGGGGGGGATGATGAATACGGGGAAATCAGAAGGGTGAAAAGGTGAAAGGCCACGGATAGCTGCCAGGCTTCAGGGTGACAAGGGTGCCGCCGTCGGCACGCATCTGTACAACACCGGGGGCGAGCTGGCCGACGATGGTGAAACGGTGCCAGCCGAGGGCCTGAAGGGCTGCCCATGCTGTTGCCCCGCCTTCGACGACGAGATGGTCGGGACGATGGACTGCCACGAGCTGCCGGGTGATCTGTGCCATGACGGTGCGCAGATGGACTGCCGTCTCCTTGCCGGTGCGATGGTGGTGGGGGATGGTCAGGACGAGGCTGTGGCAGCGGGAGTAGGCTCCCACGTCCCAAAGGCTGAGGTCGGCAAGCCCGTCATAGACTGCCAGGGGCATGGGGCTGACGGGGATGCGGGTGTCGAGAGGTCTGCCCTGCGTGGAGCCGCAGAGAACGAGGAGGCTCCCCTCCCCTACCTTTGCTGGGAAGGCTTCGGGCGCAGCTGTCTCCCTTCTGCGGGAAGGGGTCGGGAGAAGGCAGCCGAACAGGTCAGCGGCGCCGGCGAAGAGGGTCATGCCATCGTCGTAGCGGGTAATGACACGACGGATATCGGCCTCGCTCTCGGCATCGGGCATGAGGATGTGATGGGACTGGGCATCGGGGAAGCGTTCGCGCAGGCAGGAGGTGCGGGCAGGAAACTCGGGATCGGAGCTGAAGGCTGTCTGGTGAATGGGCACGCCGTCGATGAAACAGATGCCACGGCGCAGGATGCGTCCCTTGGAGGGATTGGCAGGCATGTAGACGGCACGCTGGCAGCCCGAAGCCTGCATCAGCGCCGTCAGCTCGGCCACGACATGTCCACGCAGGGCGGAGTCGGTCTTCTTGAAAAGATGTCTCGCCCCACACCCCGCCAGGGAGAGGCGGGCAGCGATGCGCCGGGTTTCGGCCATGGCATCGGCTGCCGTCATGGAACGGGTGTCGGTGGCGACCACCAGCGTGTCGCAAGCAGCACCAGGGTCGCAAGCAGCATCAGCGTTGCAAGCAGCACCCGTGTTGCAAGCAGCACCCGTGTCGCAAGCAGCACCCGCATTGCAAGCAGCATCCGTGTCGCAAGCAGCGCAGCAATCGTCAGCAGGACCGCTGCAAACCAGTCTCACCTGCCGACCGCTCTGAAAGGCTAGGCCGGCCACCTCGGCTGCTCCTGTTATGTCATCGGCTATCACCACCATCACGCACTACATCTTTTCACGTTCCTACCCTTTCACCTTTCTTCTATAGATGGCCATGCGGGTGGCATAGTCGATGGAGAGGGTCATGGCCGAATCGTTGGCAATGCCCTTGCCTGCCACGTCGAAGGCAGTGCCATGGTCGACAGACACGCGGATGATGGGCAGCCCCAGCGTGATGTTGACACCGGAGGCGCTCTCCATCTTGCCTGTCTCCTTGTTCCAATTGAAGGCGCAGACCTTCAGGGGGATGTGTCCCTGGTCATGGTACATGGCAACACATCCGTCGTACTTGCCGCAGCGGGCCTTGGCGAAGATGCTGTCGGGCGGAACGGGTCCTTCCACGTCGAAGCCACGCTGCTGCAGCTCTTCTATGGCGGGGATGATCTCCTGTGCCTCTTCGTAGCCGAACATGCCATTCTCGCTGGAATGGGGGTTCAGGCCGGCCACGCCGATATGGGGATGGTCGATACCGAACTGGCGGCAGGCATCGTCGATGAGTTCCACGCACTCGATGATGCGGGCTTTCTTCACCAGGTCACAGGCCTTGCGAAGGGGGACGTGGGTGGAGACGTGAATGACACGGATGTTCTCATCGGCGAGCATCATGGCATATTTCTTGGTATTGGTGAACGTGGCGTAGATC
>JAEEGK010018029.1_pt1 | contig 15312 bp, 9 predicted proteins | sample 8958771 | NCBI WGS metagenome assembly JAEEGK01 (sample SAMN16246547, study PRJNA631951) | gut metagenome | biome: gut microbiome; feature: rumen; material: SC-attached | host: Bos | place: Iran: Karaj | collected 2018-10 | reverse complement strand
AATAATTTAAATAATAATATTATAGAAAATACTAATATTAAATTAGATAATAAAGAAGTTTTAATAGAAAATAATATTAATAATAAAGAAATTGAAAATAAAAATTATAATTTTATAAAAAGTAACAAAGAAAATAATATTTTTATAAAAGATGAAATGAAAACATTCATGGGAAATAATATGTATATTCACATAATAAGTGATGAAAATAAAATAATAAATAAAGATGAATCAAATATTGTAGCAAAATATATAACAAAAATAATTATAGATAAATCTTTAAATATAATTAATAAAAATTATATAAATAACAAAAAAAAGAAAAATAATTTTTTTTTATATTCAACTAATAATAAAAAATCAAATAATAATAATAATATACCTTTTATATCTAAATTAGATAAAGATATTTTATATTTTAATAATAAAACAGATTTAATATTAAAATATTTAAATCCAATTAAATTTCATATTATAGAAAAAATTAAAAATGATCTATATAATGAATTTTCTTCTTACTATAATTTTACTTTAGAAACATATGGATCATTTATAACTAATTTAGATATTGAATGTAGTGATATCGATATTTATTTTATTGGCAATAATAATAATTATAAAAATAATAATATAATAATTGATAAATTTTTTAATTATTTAAAAAATTTAAAATTTGAAAATATTAAAGAAATTTCTACTGCAAGCACACCAATAATAAAAATATTAATAAATTATGAAAATTTTTTGGAAAATAATTACTTAAAAGATTATGAAAAATTTTTAAATTCAAACGAATATAATAATTATAGTTATAATAAAAATGAATTAAAATATTTAAAAATTGATATTTCTTTTCCTAAAAATAATAATAATAATAATAAAAAAAGAAAAAATAATATTATAAATCAAATTGAATTTATAAAAAAAGTTTTAAAAGATAATAATGAAATAAAAATAATAATTAAAATAATAAAAAGAATATTAACTTTAATGAATTTAAATAATCCTTATCAAGGAGGTCTTTCAAGTTATCCTTTATTTTTATTAACCGTTAATTATATAAAAAAATATAAAAATATTATCAATAAATATAAAGCAAATATATATGGTCATATTTTTCATGATTTCATTAAATATTATTCAAATTTTGATTTCGAAAATAATATTATAGATCTAAATGATAACAATAATGAAAAAAAGAAAAATAATTATAATAATCATAATAATATTATTATTAATGAAAATAGTATAAATAATTTTTTTACTATAATTGACCCTATAACAAAAATAAATGCAGGAAAAAGCACATTTAGAATAAGTGAAATAAAAAACATTTTTGAAGAAATTTTTCATCACATAGAAAATTACAGAAATTTATATGATAATAATAATTTAAACAATGATCAAAATTTATTAGAAGAAATTATCAATAAATTTAAATAAAAAATATCATTTAAATAAAAAAATAATAAAATAATAATTAATTTATATCCAAAACAAAATTTTATTTAAATAATTTTTCCTTTAATTTAAATTAAATAAATAAATTATATAATAATAATTAAATGAAATTGTGTGTCAAAAATATTTTATTGTTTCCAAATTTTTAAAACTCCATTAAAATCTCCAGTTATAATTTTTTCATCTTTTAAAACTCTTACTACATTTATTCCACAGTCACTTGCTTTTAAAGAATAAACACAATCCCCATTATTCAAATCCCAATATTTTAATTGACCATCAAATCCAACGCTAATTAAAATTCCTTCTTTATTTTGGAACACACATTGAACCCACAAATCATGTCCATTTAATATTAATTCAATTTCAAAACTATTTAAATTAATTATTCTTATACTTTTCATTCCACCAACTGCAATTCTTCCATCATCTAATTGAGCTATACTTTCATTTGTACTAACAAACATTTTATTCATTGTATGAATACATTGATTATTTTTATTTAAATCCCAAATTTTTATACAATTTTCTTTTCCACCACTTAATAATAATCCATCACTTAATAATAATATATCAATTACATCTTTTGTATGTCCTTCTAAAGTTGATAAAATTTTATAGTTTCCTTTATAAATTTCATCTAAATTTATTATTTTTATTGTTTTATCCCAAGAAGCTGAAGCAATTGTATTATGAAAGAATAAATTTTTATTTATTAATGGAATTACTTTAGTTACTTTATCTTCATGATCTCTTATTGTTAAAATATTATTATAAGTATTACTATCCCAAATTTTTATTGATTTATCATCACTACATGTTAAAATATAATTTTTTTCATCTATAACAGTTGTTGATATATTATTTATATCACTTATATGTCCTGTTAATTTTCCTATTTCTTTAAAATCTACTACGTTATAAATGTTTACATTTTCTTTACTTGTTACATATAATTTATTTTCGAATTCTAAAATACTTCTAATTGCACTTTTATCTTTTTTATCTGCTGTTGGGGAAGTTTGAATAATTTCTTTTACGTTTAATAAATCATTGTATTTTTTTCGAATAAAAAAGTTGTTTTTAAAAAATCTTATTAATTTATGAGAAGATAAAAATAAATTTTTCACATCAATATCGCATTGATTAAAATTAAATGTTGTATTATTTATCATATTATTAATAATATTATAATTCGTTAGATAATCATCTCTTACAGTATTATTATAATTTTTTATTAAAGTATCAACAAATTCAATTAAACTATCGTTAATATTTTTATTAATATTATAAGCAGTTTCAATTTGTGTGATATTTTCATTAATAGTTTTTATTTGTTCTCTTAAATTATCAATTAATAAATCTTTACTTAATTCATTATTAATAATAACATTATTTTTACATTTTTCAAATTCTTCAATTAATTCATCAATATTAATTTCTTCGCTTAATTTTTGAATATTAACAATTGTATGTTCTTTATGATAAGGATCTTTTTCACATTCTTTACATAAATTATTTGTACAATTTTTACAATAAGAAATTATTTCACCTCCATTATGACTTTGACATTGAAGATAAACTAATCTTTCTAAATTAATATCTTTTTCCATTAAAATTCTTGAAGATAATGAAAGATATGTATCTAATTCCATTGATTGAATTTTAAAGTCATTACATTTACATTTTATTTCAATGAATGGCTTTGAATCTATTATTGAATGTGATAAAACTGGAATGTTGTTTAAACAACGAGGACAAATTAATATATTTAATAACTCTGACATCTTTAAAATTATAAATATTTATTTTGTAATTATTTAATTAATTATATTTTAATTTTTTTGTATAATTATATTTATTATTATTTATTTTTAGAATTTTTCATTTTAAATTGATATTTATAAAATTTTTAATTTTTATCTATTAAATTATAAATGAGCAAAGCATATTTAAATAAAAAAAGAAAAATTACAAATGATTCGTTCGAAAATCATAAAATTACTAGAAAATCTAGTGGATTATCAAATGAAGATTTTATAACAAATAATATTAAATCAAATCGTAAAAATAATAAAATTACACTGCAAGAACAAATTGATATTGATAATGAAAGTACAAATGAAGCAAACACACCAAATGAAAATTATAAAGATAAAAATAATTCAAATTATTATAATAAAAATAAAGATAAAATTAAAAATGAACCAGAAAGTTATAGAAATGAAATTAATACGAATATTATAAAAAAAGAATTAATGAATATTAAAAATTCGTATATTCAAGATGAAAAAGAACAATTAAGACATTTATTAAAACATTCTTCAATTTCTTTTGGAAATCAAATTGAAGTAGTAATTAATAAATATAAAAAAAATCCTTATAATAAAATAGTTGAAGTTTCAAAAAATTATAAAACCGATTTTAACCCATCACATAAATATCCATGGTTAGATAAATCAAAAAATAAAAATTTATTTGGAACATTAAAATTACATTATGAAATTATTGATTTTTATAATTTTATAAAACCAACAAAAGCAGAAAAAGAAAATAGAGAAAAAATTTTTAATAAAATTAAAAAAATTATTCAAAACGAATATGAAAATTCAAAAGTTATTTTATATGGTTCATGTAGCTATGGGTTAAATTTACCTGAAAGTGATATGGATATTTTAATAATATTTAATGAGGATGATATAAAAAAAAATATTAAATCTCATAATAATAATAATTTTAATAATAAAACAAAAAACGAAATTATTTTACAAAATTTATCAAATAAATTCTTAGAATCAAAAAATTTTTCTTATGTTGAAGTAATTCGTGCAAGAGTTCCAATAATAAAATGTACATTTAAAACAGCTAATTTAAACATAGACATTTCTCTTAATTATAAATCTGCTCTTAAATCAAAATTATTAACTAATCAAATATTATCTTCTTATCCTTTTATGAGACCCTTAATATATGTTGTTAAATATTTTTTGAGACAAAAAAATTTAAATGATAGTCATACTGGAGGTTTATCATCCTTTTCAATATTTAATATGATTTATTTTTATATTTTATATTATTATAAAAATGAAATAAAATATGAGGGAGATATTAGAGATTTAGGAAAAATTTTAGTAGGATTTTTTAATTTTTATGGATTTGAAGTTAATTATAATAATGTTAAATTTAGTAATAGATTTGGAGGTTTTATTACAGAAAAAAATAATGGAAAAAATACATTAAGTTTTGAAAATCCTATTGATATTCATAATGATTTAGGTGTTCCAAGTTTTAAATATGGAAAAATAATAGATGTGTTTAAATTAGCAAGAGACAGTTTATATTATATTGAATATGAAAAAGTAATTAGTTATTTAGGTCAATTTATAGAAGTAAATGAAAAACTATTAAAAAGAAAAGAAGTTTTAGAAGGTGAATAAATTTAAAAAAAATATAATAATAATATTTATATATAATTTAATATATGTTATTTTTTTAATTAATTAATAATATTAATTAATTACAATTATTAAAATATAAAAAATAATACATATATAAAATTTATAAAAATATATACTATTATACTTATTAACCATAAATAAAAAAATGTTTTATTGTTTTTTCCTATGCATTTTGTTGCATATGAGCAATGATGATCAAAATCTTCAATACAACAATCACATATCATACAATGAAATGTTATATAATCATTATCTCTAAATATTATATTATTACATAAATGACATTGAAGATAATTTTTTTTTAATATTTCAATATTTAAATTTTTTTTATTTTTTGGAATTCCTGGATTCATAAAACATATTATTATAAAATTTAAACTAAATAAAACAAAATAAATGTCATAAAATAACATTAATATTAATTTGAATTTTTTAATAAAAAATATTCTTAAAAATAAATAAATTATTAAACATATTCCATAATAAATAATAAAATTAAAATATTCAGGACTTATTAAAAATATTGGTTCATTATTATAAAAAAAAATAGGCTTTAAATTTCCAAATAAACGAGGTTTATTAATATCAATTTTATTATCCATATTAAAAATATTTTCTGGTTCTTCAATTGAATTATTATTATTTTCTTCAGATAAATTATTTATATCATTTTTATTTGATAAAATATTAAAAATATTATTATATGATGAATTTTCTTGAATTTTATTACTTAAAATATTTTTTAAAATTATATTATTTTCAATATTATTTTTTTCTGAATTTATTGAAATATCATTTTTTTGAATTTTTTTATTTTCATTTATAAAATCTGTTTCGCTATTTAAAATTACATTTTCTTTTGTTTTCATTAATATTTAATTCTTATTATTATTAAATTTTTATTTTAATTTTAAAATATTTAAATAAATTAAAATAAAAATTTATAAAAATAAAATTAATTAATTTTTCTTGTTAACAAAAATAATTAAATACATAATAATTAAAATTAAAATAATTAATTTAAATTAAAATTTTAAATGGCTGAATATAAAGGAATTTATTATAATGAAACAAAAGAACAAAAATTTTATGAAGGAGGTGCTCATTTTAGATACAAAGATTTATATAAAATTCTTGAAAAAATGGGAGGAATAATTCCAAATTCAAATAAAATTAAAAAAATTGAAAATAATAAAGTTAACGATGAACCTATCATAAATAATATAAATGAAAAAAATTCAAAAAAAGAATTATTAAATAACAATAATATAAATATTAATAATATTGATAATATTGAAAATAATAAAGAAAATTATTATAATAATAATAAGAATGATAATATAAATAATAACAATAACAATAATAATAATAATAATTTTAATAATATATTAAATAATAATAATAGTACTAATAATATAAATAATAATAATAATAATAATAAAATTCGAACTAGAAATTATAATAATAAAATTTTTCATAATAATCCAAATACACAAATAAGCAATAATATAACCAATAATCAAAATAATCAAAATAATCCTATAAAATATGTAAACAATAATAATAAAATAATAAAAACTATTTATAGTATTAAAAATAATGGAGCAAATCTTACTAATTTTATTAATAGTAATGGCAATATAGATTTCACCCTTAGAAATAATTTTCATAATAATAATAATATGTTTTCAAAAACTTTTTATCATAATCCAAACACAATGAGTGAAAAAAATATGTTTTCAAAATTACAACATGTTAGAAGTAATGAAAATTTAAATTCAAATTATTTAAATAATAATAATGATAATTATATTTATATTAATAATTATAAAAGAAATGCTTCAATGGCAAAATTGCCAACTAGTAGAAATAATAAAAATACTATGTTTATGAAACCAACTATTTTCCGTTCAAAAGATATTCAAACTTATAATTTTGGAAGTACTAATGATTTATTAACTAATTTAAGACAAAATATGTTAAATAATATACAAAATAATAAATTATTATTTGAAAAAAGACTTAATAATAATATTAATAATAATTTAAATAGTAATAGAAATTACTTAAATACAAATAAATTACTAAATAATAATCATTTAAATAATAATAATAATAATAATTCAATTCGTTCAAGAAATGTTAATTTATTAAGTCATGTTAAAAGTATGGATTTAAATAATAATAATAGTGGGAATAGAATAATTAATAATACAAATTTAAATAAAAATAATCATTATTATTATAATAAAACAATTTATAAACCAGTTAATAATATTTATAATTCTAACTTAAATTCAAACATAAATAATAAAAAACATATTCATAATGATATAAATAATGGAAATTATATTTTAAATAACAACATTAGTGATAATCATTATAATATAAATCCATCTAATAATAGTAATGCAACTCATCAATATATTAAAAAAAAAATAAGTGAATATAATAATTTTAATAATATTCTTAAAAGAAAAAATCAAAATTTAAATTCAAATTTAAGAGGAAATTATAATATTAATAATAATAATATGATTTTTTCAGAAAGAAATGGAATAAATAATATTTATCAAAATAATAGATTATTAAAAAATAATAATTTTGGGAAAATAAGTTACAAATAATTTTTTTCATTTTATTTATATTTATAATTAATAATAGAATTAATTTATAAATTAATTAATTATATTCAATTTAAAATAAAAATAATAAAAAAATGTTTATATTTTATTTTTAAATTACTCATTATTTATCAATAATATTACAAATTAAATAAAATATTAATTATATTTAATTATTTCAAAATTAATTTTTTTTATTTTTTTTATTATTCTTTTTTATATTTTTATTATTTTTGTAATTATTATTATTATTTAATAAATAAGCATATTTAAAAAAAATTGAATTTTCTTTATTTTTAATATGATAATTTTTATTAACTTTTGGTTTATAAGAAAAATTATAATTTTTTTTATCCAATTCTTTAATATTATTTGAAATTATTAATCGATCATTATAAAGTTTATTATAAATATTATCAATATGAATATTTTTACTTTTTTTATTAATTTTTGGTTTAAATGTATTATTTTCTTTTTCAAATAATTTTATTTCATTTTCTTTTTCAATTTCTTTTAATTTAATTTTATTATCAATATAATCTTTATAATTATTAATAACATATTTATTATTATATTGTAAATTATTATTTTTTCGATATTCTAAAGCTTCTTTTGATATTTTATTTATTTTTGGACTAAAAGTAAAATTATCATCATTATTATTATTATTTTTATTTTTATATTTATTCATAACTTTTTCATAAACTAAATTTTTAAATTCAATTCCATTTTTATATAATTTATCACCATAATTTATATTTTTATTTTTTTTTAATGATTTATCATTAATTTTATTGATATTATTATTATATTTATTAATTGAATTTTTATAGAGAGAAGATGATTTAATTTTTTTTATTATTTTTTTATACCTTTCTGAAGCTTTTTTATAAGCTTCTTCAATATCTTTTTTATTATAATTATTATCTTTTTTTGAAGTAGTTTCAAAAGATTTATAATTATTTTTTTTATTTTTTTCTGTTTTTAATTTAAATGAATTTCTATAATTATTATAAATATTATAATTTTCATCATTACTTCTATAACTATATCTTCTATATTTATTTTTATAACTATTATTATTAATATAATGCTTATTTTCTTTTTTTATCTTATTTAAAATTTGAAATGGAAATAGAGTATTTTTTTTATTTCTTGAACTATTTTTTCTTGTATAATCAGTTGAATTATTTGAATATTCAGTTTTCAAAATATTTTTTCCAATTTTATTCATTTTTTCTGAAAATTTATCTCTTAATTTTTTAACCACACTGTAATCATAATTATGTGTTAAACAAAAATCATATATATCTTTTTCGGCATTATTAATATCATTTATTTTACAATATTCAATATTATTTTCATTATTTTCTTTGTCATTTTTATGAAAAGATAGATTTATCATTATTTATTTTATTTATATTAATTTAATTATATTATATAAAAATAAATAATAATTATAATAATATATTTTATTTATATAATTATATAAAAATTTATTTTTTTTCATCAACATCATCTTCATCATTTTCGACTTCTTTAGATCTTATAATTGTTCCTATATCTAAAACATAATCTTCATAACTTTCATCTAAAACTAAATTATTATTAATATTTGTATTGAAATTATTTGAATTATTTAATGATGTTTTATTATTTACTAAATTTGTATCATAACTTTTTATTAAATTTTCTACATCTATATCTCCATTATCATTTGCATTTTTACAATTAAAACAATTGAAATTAAATTTCAATATTTTTTCAAAAAAACTCCAATTTTGAACTAAATTTATACTAAAACAATGTCTTCCTGTAATTAAATTAATTTCATCATTTTTTTTTAAAAATATTTTTTTTTTTAAATAAATTAATGTTCCAAATTTACTACCTTTATCAACAACATATAATTTATTATTTTTATTTATTATACTACAATGTATTCTACTTACAGATATATCTTTCAATTTTAATTTATTTGTTTGAGTTCTACCTACTGTTATTTCATCATATTTATTTATTATTTTTATTAATAAAATACCTTTTCGAAAAGTTTTTTTCTTTGAATCATCATATAAATTATAATCACATATTGCATAATTATCATAATTATTATTTAAATCTATCATATTATAATAATTATTTTTATATTTTAAATATTTAGGATATTCACTTTTACAAATCTCACATTCAAAATTTTTCCAAGTGAAAAATTTATAACTTTCTTCTATTTTCTTTTGTAATTTTGTATCGATGCATTGTTTTAGACACCTATAATGAATATATTTCATTGAACCTTTACATTTACAAGGTGTTATTAAAGGATCATCTAAATCTGAATAAGAAGAAAAACATATTCTGCAATAAACTTCAGGATTTATTAAATTATTAAACGTTGTGTTTGTTTGTTTTGAATTTGAAATTTTTATTTTGTTGAGATTTAAATTGTTATTTTCTATTGATTCGTTTAAACTTATATTTATATTTGTTATATTATTGTTATTATTGTTATTATTATTATTATTTGTATTATTTAAATTTAGATTATTATTTATATTGTTTGTGTTATTTATAAAGGTATTAAATGAAGATGTGACATTTAAAGCATTATAATAATTATTATTATTTTCATTATTATTGTCATCATTTAGTGTATCTAACCCTTTAAAATGAATTTTTTCAAATTTTAATCTAACTCTTCCTAATTTAATAATATCCCCTATTTTAATTTCCGTTTCTATATTTTTTGGAGAAATTTTCCATGTTCGACTTAATTGATTTTTATTTTGAATTAAATTATTTAAATTTTTACTTAATAACGGATTACAAATATTAAAAATATTTTTTGAATTTGTTATTTCACTTAATATAATAAAATTATTATTTATATTTTCTATTGATTTTGATTGTAATATTTGTGGGGAATCAATTATTTCAAAATTATCTTCATTTGAAATTAAATAAGTCTTTTCGTTTGTTGTTTGTAAAGTAAATTTATTTTCTTTTAAATCTTCTGCTTCAAAATCGAATAAATCATCAGTATCTTTTTTCCAACTTTTAATTTGAATTATTAATGATCTAAAATTATTAATTAAAAAAATTTTACATATTATTCGTTTTTTGATTTTCTTGATTAAGAGACATTTAATTAATTTATTAATAATAATTAAATTAAATATTATGAAATATTTTTTAAATATAATAATAATAAATAAATTTATTTACATAATGAAATAATTTATTTAATTCATAGTTTCTTTAAAAGATTGTAAATCTTTAATAGTTTCTTCTTTATTACCATTATTTGCTATTAAATAATTCATAATCATTTCAGGATGAACATTACATATTTTTTGTTCCATAATATCTTTAATATTTTTTTTCATTTCTTTATTTTGAGTTAAAATTTTATGAAATCCTGAAAAAAAATCATTTAATTCTTCTTCTTCATCATCTTCATTTACTTCTATTCTAAAAGAGATAGAATTACTTTGAATTTTAATATTGTTTTTACTAATACTATATAATTCCATTTTAAAGATGTATAATTTACAAATATTATTTGTCTTTATATTAATTATATTTGTTATTCTTTCTTTTGAACTAATTCTACCTTTTATCATTGTATTTTCTATATTTAAATCTCTTATATTTCTTGCAATTAAAACTAAATTTAAATCATCTAAATTTATTTCTTTATTCATTAAATTTTCTAAATAAATTTCAATTTGTATTGTTTTATTACATCTCATTGAAAAATTAGTATTATTTGTACTTAATTTAAATTCATATGTTTGTTGCTTAGAAAATAAATTTGAAAAAAAATTTTTTTTTGTTGAATTTTCATTCGTTTTAATTAATAAATTATTATCAGATATATATTTAAAAATTATATTTAATTTACAAAATTGATTATCTTTACATTTTATAACAGGATGATTATGATTTTCTTCACAATTTTCACATAAAACACAATTTTCACAAATAATACATAAATATTTATTTAAATAAATTGGTGAACTACAAATTGAACAAAAATCATCGAAAATTGCATTTTTAGGCTTTTTATTTTCAATATCTATATATTCTGATTCATTTATTTTTATAATATTTTGAATTTTTTTTGATGTATTTGGAATATACATACTTTGAGAACGTATATCTTTATTTATTACAATCTGACTCATTTTCATTTGATCTTCAATTTTTTTTAATATATCTTTTGTATTATCGCTTTCTTCTTCTTCATTTTCAATTTTATTATTATTATTATTTTTATTATTATTTATATTATTATTTACATTATCATTTTTATAGTAATTATCATTATCATTATTATTATGATTTTCATTATTATCATTTATTATATTATCATTAATATTTAAATTATTATCATCTTCTTCTATCATATTTTAAATAAATAAAATATATATATAAAAAATAAATAAATATTTAAAATAAAAAAATTATTTTTAAACGAATTAATGAATAAAGCAAAATATCTAAATGATCTTTTAACATCTTTTGAATCAGAAGATATTATATCAAATAAAATCCAACCTTTAACATATGATATTATTGGTAGTTCAACTTTTTTACAACAACATGCATATTTATCAAAACTAAATATGCAAGAAGTAAAAAATATCTTAACAGGAGGAGAAGATTTAATAATGACTCAATTTATAGACCATGAAAAATTAATTCCTTTAATTCATGACATTTTTTTAATGAATTCTTTTAAACTAACTATTTTTCCAGAAATAAAAAAACAAATTGCAAATTTATCTTCTATTAAAAGCTATTTAATGTTATATCATGAAGCTGTTTTATGTAATTTATTAGAAAATTTTTTATATAGTATTACTGCTTGTGAAGCTGCAGATGAATACATTGTAGATATTATAGAATATGCATATAATATGATAAGTAAATGGATTAATTTTAAAATGAAAAAAAATGATGAAGAAATTTGGGAAATTGAAAAAAAAAGTAATTTAGATATGAAAATTGTTGCAGAAAAAATAAAAAATAATTCAAAAAATCAAGAAGAAAATGAAAAGGAATTAGATCAAAAAAATATAGAAATAAATTTTGGAATAGCAATGAGTTGTATAAATATATTAAGATATATAAGTGATCATTTAGAACAATTAGCATTTCCTGTGAGATATCATATGATGAATATTAAAGATGTTCCCATTCTTTTTGTAACATTAATGGAAATGAAACCATGGCAAAGAAAATATCATATAAAAGATAAAGAGAATAATAAAGAAAAAGAAATGATAGAATATTATGAAAATAATAATTGGGTTGAAAAATCGTCTTTACAACATAAAATACCAAAATTAGAGATTCAAATTTGGATTACAATTTATAATTTATGTATGTCTCAAGAAAATAATAAAAAATATGAAATTACTGAATATCGTCAAAATAGTTTATTAAGGTTACGTAAATTTTTTTCTACTGAATTATATGATCAAATTCCTCAAATGAATAATTTATATAGATCCTTAGAAGAAATGAGTTTGATGACTTTTCCTACAAATCCTACAAAAAATGAATTTATTATTGAAATGATTCCAAAATTAACTAATTCTAAAGAATTTAAATTAAATAAGGAAGAAATTGATAAAATATCTAAAAAAATATTAAAAGATTATTTTTTAAATTTAACTCCTGAAATTTTGAGAAAAGAATTAGAACCTATTAATGAAATTTATAGTATTGATAATATGGAATATTTTATGGATGACCCAAAATGTGCAAATTGCGGTAAAAATGCAACAAGTAGATGTAGTAGATGTAAATCAGAATGGTATTGTAGTAAAGAATGTCAAATAAAAAGATGGAAAGTTCATAAAGAATTATGTAAAACTTTAAGTGAGTTATTCAAAGAAGATGAAGAAAATAAAAAGAAAAAAGAATTTAATGATGTTAAAATTAAAAAAGAAGAAAAAAAAATTGAAGAAAATGAAAAAATAACAAACAAAATTAAAATTGAAGATGTTACTGAAAAAAATAAAAGTAAAGAAAATGATACAAAAGAAAAAAATGATAATCCAGAAATAATTCAATTTAAAATTGATAATAATAAAAAAGAAGATAATAATCTTAATGATATAGATTAATTATATAATTAAATATTAATATTATTTTTTTTATTAATGATATTTTATAATATTAATATTTCATTAATTTATAATTTTTTTCAAATATAATGTAATAAAAAAGTTTTTATATTTTTATTTTTACGTTATATTTCAAAATATAAATATAACTTCAATTAATAATATTATTTTTTGATTACATAAATTCTGTAAATTAATTTAATTTAATTTAAAAAACAAAATCAAAAAAATTTTTTAATTTCCATAAAACATATTAATACTTTTTATTTTAAATTAATATTTATATTTCAAATATAATAAAATAATTAATATATAATTTAAATTTTATTTAAACAATTATGAGAAATAAATATATTAAATAAATATTATTACTTCTTAATTTTTCAAAAATATGAAACTATCTTGTTATTTCTATTATTTTTTACATTATATATTTCATTTCTTTATAAATCCATTTTTAAAATATGGTCAAAGAGATTATAATTCATCATATTTTGTAAGAAAATATTTATTAATATCTTCAAAATGCACAATTTCTGATTACCCAGGATTTAATAATTTAATTTTAAATTATAAAGGAGAATGTAATAAAATTTTTAAATATAAACCTAACACAAACAAAGATGTAGTAATATTTGCATATGGTTATTATAATAAAAAAAAAGATGATTATATATATCATATGATACCTAAAGTAATTAATTCATTTAGACATTCAACACCAAATGCAAGATTAGTATGTCTAGTTCAAAAAAAATATGAAAAAAATAAAGTAGTTGATTTATTAAGAAAACATAAAGTAGAGATTTATATAAAAGAAGGATTTGATGATTGGTTAATTGTAAATGGAAGATTTCCAATTATGTTAAAATTTTTAGAAGAAAATAAAGGAAAAATAAATAAGGTAATTTCTGCAGATTTAAATGATGTTTTTGCTTTTAATGATGTTTTTGCAACATTTAGTGAAAATGAATTAATAGCAAATTATGTATGTTTTAATTATAAAAATAATTCAAGATGTGCATATGTTGCAACAATGAATGATAATAAAGTATGGTTTCGGAAAGCATTTGGTCCTCAATTAACAGAGGAAATAAAAAGACATAATTATAAAAATATATGTGCTGGAGTTATTTTTGGTGGGTATAATAAATTTTATCAATTAATTAAAATATTAAGTGAAGGATTTGATTGGAAAGATAAGCAAAAAATTAAAAATTTCGGTTATGATGAAAGTTTACTTAATAAATTATATTATTATGATAAAAAATTAACGAAATTATTGAAACCTGAAGGAAATAGTCAAAGAATTAGTTTTGATGATGAAACATTAGTTAGTAATTCAAAAGGAAATATTTTAGTTTTTAAAAGTGATGGATGCTCACCTGTTTTAGTTCATAAAACTATTCCTCGAAGTTGGTTTTATCAATCAAAACTTAATGATGATTTATAAATTAATAAATTAAATTAAGTTTTTTTAATTATGATTTATAAATATGATTATTTAAATATAAAAAAATAAATTAATAAATTAATAAATAATTTTAAATAAAAATTATAATTGTTTGTAATTTTTATTGTTAAAAGAGAAAATGGGGATTGGGGATTGGGTATTGGGGATTGGGCCCAATC
>JAEEGK010018024.1_pt1 | contig 15313 bp, 6 predicted proteins | sample 8958771 | NCBI WGS metagenome assembly JAEEGK01 (sample SAMN16246547, study PRJNA631951) | gut metagenome | biome: gut microbiome; feature: rumen; material: SC-attached | host: Bos | place: Iran: Karaj | collected 2018-10 | reverse complement strand
ACCTTCTGGACCAAGCTGCAGAACGAGCGCTTTGTAGAGTTGGCATTCGAGGGTCATCGTTTCTGGGATGTACGCCGTTGGAAAGAGGCCGACAAGTTCTTTAAGAACATCGTAGAGATGAAGCTTACCAAGAACGAGGATGGCAGCATCAGCTACAAGCGCCAGACCGTAACTCGCCAGTGGAGCGATAAGATGTACCTCTTCCCCATCCCACAAACCGAGTTGATGAAGAACCCCAACCTGACACAGAACCCAGGCTGGGAGTAAGATAGAGAGTAAGACTCTTCAACTATTAAATAGCTTGTTTTGCCCGCAACAGAGCAGAACAAGCTTTTTTTTACGTATTGATATGCACTCATAGCCGTTCGAAACATTTTTCCACGTCTATGAAACAAAAACCTATGGTAGTTCCAGGAATTTTGTTTAATTTTGCAGCAAAATGATACGATATGAAACAAATATTACTATCTTTGCTACTAATCGTCATGCCATTGATGGCGCATGGACAGGCAGGCCAATTCTTCCCGTCAGAACGTTTTTCAAGCGGCCTGATTAACGATGTGTGCCAGGACAAATATGGCTACATCTGGATTGCGACCGAGAACGGACTCAACAAGTTCGACGGCTATCGGTTCACCACTTATCTGTCGCTTTCCGACGATTCTACCACATTGAGCAGTAATATCGTAACCAGACTCTATTGCGACAAAAAGGGGCAGCTCTGGGTGGGCACAAGAACCGGCCTCTCGCGTTACGACTACGCCAGCAATCGTTTCACCCAATACACATTTCCTACGCCAAACAAGCCACGCATCATATCCGTCCTTGAACGAAAGAACGGCGAATTCCTGTTTGGCACCTCAGGAATGGGACTTTTTGAACTGAAAGACAACACCCTGCATAAAGTGCCGGATGGACATACCACCAAAAGTGGCAACTGGTATTTCAATCAGATGATGGAAGATAGTCACGGCCGTTTCTGGAAGTGTGGCTATGGCGAAGAAATCACGATGAAGGATCAGCATCAGGTGCATCAGTTCTTTGTCCAACAAGGCATTGTGGTCAAGATGGTGGAGATCAATGGTGACATTCTCGTTATTTGTCAGCATGGCATCAATCGCTATCACCAAGGCCAAATGACTAAGGCAGATATCGACCTCACAGCCCTTGGAGGCGACAATGTGGTTATCAGTAGTGCATTCCAAAGTAGGAATGGCAACATATATATTGGTACGCGAGGCGACGGCCTGTTCAAACTGAAGAAAGGCAGTAAGAAGCTGGAGCGCGTTGAATGCCAACTAAACGGTTTGGATCTGAACACGGCCAAGATCTGGTGTATCTACGAAGACCGCATTGGCAACATTTGGTTAGGCTGCCAGTCAAAAGGTCTGGTCATGATACCACGCATCCAGCCCCAGTTCTCTTCATGGAGTTTTTCGTCGCAAGGCTATCGCATCAGTTCCACCATTACCTCCATCTGCAAAGGCGATCAGGACATGGTTTGGGCTGTTGTACAAGGCAACGGCGTGTATGGATTCGACAAGCGTGGCCATATTGTGTCACACCCTGCATCACCGCCATCGGTCGAGTTAATCTACCGCGACCGAAAGAAACGCTACTGGATAGGCACCGACAAAGCGCTTTATTCGTACGACCCGCTGACAGGCAGATCGCAATATCAGGCATCTTTTGTTTGCGACAAGCTGAACGACATGACGGATTTAGGCGATGGGCGATTGTTTATTTCCCTATACTCGCGTGGTTTCTGCATCTACAACCCGGATGACCACTCCGTACGCAAATTTCTGGCCACAGAGTACGACGCTGTAAGAGGACAACTTCATAACAACTGGATTATGGCGATGATGCCCGACAGAAACGGCTGTATCTGGATGGCCACATCTGCTGGTATCTCGTGTTACGACCCACAAGATGACAATTTCCATCCATACGGTTGGAATAGCCTACTTGAAGGCACCATGTGCTATTCGCTTTGTGAGACCCAAAACGGCGATATACTCATCGGCACCGACCAGGGGCTTTTCACCTACCATCTTGGCGACCAGCAAGTATCCAGATTCGGTTATGGCGAGGGGCTGTCCAACAAAGTAGTGGGTTATATTGTAAAAGCCAACAATGGCGACATCTGGTGCGCCACCTCGATGGGCATCTGGCAGTTCGATCAGCAAAGAAAGAACTTCATTGGTCATGTTATCGGCAACGGCCTTACCACCAAGGAATACATTAACTGCGTTGGCATGCATACCAGCGACGACATGATATACTTTGCCAACAACGACGGTTTAACGGTGTTCAACTCCACACGTGCAACCGGCTGCCACAAAGATCTGCCCCCCATCAAGCTAACAGGTTTCTTTGTTGCAGGCAACCCCATGACCAACGGCCCCGTGATTGAAACCGACGCCTATCAGGTATCGTATCTTGACAACAGCATTACACTCGAGTTCTCGCTGCTTGATTTCGTAAGTCCCGACAATATTATTTACGAATATCAAATCAACGGTTCGAAATGGATACAGAAAGCCGAGGGCGAGAACAGTATCCAGCTAAACCATCTGCAGCCTGGCATATACAAGATTGAGGTAAGAGCCCTCTCAGCGGGTGTTTACTCTGAGATAAAAACCATAACAGTTAAGGTAACCCCTCCCTGGTATCAGTCAACCTGGGCCCACATCTTCTATCTGTTAGTTGGTGTGTTATTATTGGTAGCCCTGGTGTTGAGCCTTCGCCGCAAGGCCCATCAGCGAATGGACGAGGAGAAGATGAAGTTCCTGATGAATGCCACTCACGACATCCGCTCGCCGCTCACACTGATTATGGGTCCTCTAGCCAAGTTAAAAAGTATTGCCACAAACAGCGAAGAGCAGGTTTATATCGACACGATCGACCGTAATGCCCAGCGCCTGATGGTACTGGTGAACCAGATTCTGGACGAGCGACGTATCGACAAGAACCAGATGCAGCTGCACTGCAGGGAGACAAATCTCGTGGAGTTTATCAGCGGCATATGTAAGCTATACCAATACAACGCCAACCAGCGTAACATCACCTTCCTGTTCGAACACGAGAAAAACCATGTATTGGCATGGGTAGATCGCATCAACTTCGACAAGGTTATCTCTAACCTACTCTCAAACGCCTTCAAATACACCTTCGACGGCGGCGAGGTAAAAGTGGTTCTGCGCGAAACGGAGAAAGAGATCGAGATACAGGTGATCGACTCTGGTGTGGGCATCAAAGAAGAAGAGGCCGAAAGACTGTTCGACCGCTTCTATCAGGGACGTAATGCCGACGACCTTGGCATGCGGGGCACAGGAATTGGACTGAATCTCAGTCGCTCCATCACCCAAATGCACGGCGGTAAGATAAAAGCCACCAATCGTAAGGATGGCGAGCGAGGTGCCTGCTTCACGGTAACCATTCCAAAGGGATATGGCCATCTGAAACCTGAACAGATTATCACCGACGCCCCTGCCCGCGAGATTCTGTCTAGCGGTGCAAGCGCCCGACAAGCATTCCACCAGTTCCATATCCTTGTGGTTGACGACGATCCGGAGATTGCCGACTACATCAACAACGAACTGGGCAACCACTACAAATTCGACCATGCCCCGAATGGAAAAGAGGCGCTTAAAATCCTTCTCACCCAACAGTACGACCTGGTTATCAGTGATGTAATGATGCCCGAGATGGACGGACTCACCTTACTGAAACGTATCAAAGATAATCCTCAGATTTCGCAGATTCCAGTAATCATGCTCACCTCGAAAGCCGAAGTAGAGCACAAGCTCGAAGGTCTGAAGTCGGGTGCCGACGCCTATATTGCCAAGCCTTTCAGTATGGAGGAGCTTCATATCCAGATTGACAATCTGATTGACAACGTCCGCCGCCTGCGTGGTAAATTCAGCGGAGCCATGCAACAGGAGGAGCGCGTGGAGAAAATTCAGGTTAAAGGCAACGACGATGCGCTGATGGAACGTGTGATGCACTCAATCAATGCCAACCTGTCGGATCCCGAATTCAATATCGACACGCTGGCTGCCGACGTGGGTATCAGTCGTGCACAACTGCATCGCAAGATGAAAGAGATTACTGGTATCTCCAGTGGTAAGTTCCTGCGCAACCTGCGCATGGAGCAAGCCGCCCGCCTGCTACGCGAAAGCAAGGTAAACGTTTCACAGGTTGCCTTCAAAGTAGGCTATGCCGATCAGGCCCATTTCTCGACCGCATTTAAGACACATTTCGGCATGTCGCCCTCGGAATACATCGAAACACATAAGGCGTAGAATCCTGTAAGAACAGTGACATTTGTATCGGTATTTTGCGATTTTGTTGCAAAATACCGATATATTTTATATTGCACAATAATCGCAGGGCTATGCAACAAATTCCTTGCAACAAAAACATATTTTTGCCTTACCTTTGCGGCAGAATTATCCAATTTTTACTAATAATTAAAATCATTTGTGTATGAAAGAAAAAGCAATGAGAAGAATCTTAATGATGCTCACGCTGCTGGCAGCTCCTATGCTGCTTTCGGCACAAAGCATCATTAAAGGTGTTGTGAAAGACGATGCGGGCGAGCCCGTTATCGGTGCCACTGTAAGAGAAGTTGGTACATCGAATGGTACCGTGACCGACTTCGACGGAAAATTTGAACTGAAAAACATCACAAAAGGTGAGATTCAGATTTCTTTTGTAGGCTTTCTTACTCAGAAAGTATCGGTAAAAGGCAAGAGCTTTTTGGAGATTAAGATGGAGAACGACCAGAAGCTGCTCGACGAGGTTGTTGTAGTAGGTTATGGTACCATGCGAAAGAGCGATGTTACCGGTGCAGTGAGCCGTGCCAACATCCAGGCCTTCGAAAAGAGTCCTAACACTAACCTTCTGCAGTCGTTACAGGGAACAGTACCTGGCTTGAATGTAGGTCAGGCCAGTTCTGCCGGTTCAAGCCCCGAGCTTTCTATCCGTGGTGCCAATACCATCTCGGGTAACACCAGCGTACTGATCATCCTCGATGGTATCATCTTCACAGGCAATCTGTCGAGCATCAACCCTGCCGATATCGAAAGCGTAGACGTACTGAAGGACGCTTCGGCTACAGCCGTTTACGGTGCACAGGCAGCCAATGGTGTACTGCTCATCACCAGTAAGAAGGGTGCCAAGGGCAAGGCCAAGGTATCGTTCTCGAGCAGTTACAGCTTCCAGACACCTACCAACAAGATGCACACCATGAACCGCAGCGAAATGCTGAACTTCGACAATGAGTGTTTGTGGCAGTACTCAAAGACGGCAGAGTCGGGCTACACCCAGCAGAATCCTAACTTCAAGCTCTCTGAGCGCATGCCGGATGCCTGGATGACCGACGACCAGGGCAACATTGTTCCTGGCGACTACGATTGGTGGAGCGACTTTACCCGCAATGGTTCTATCTGGGAGAACAAGATGAATATTTCGGGTGGTAGCGATGCCATGTCGTACCTGATCTCACTGGGTAATACCAAGCAGAAGAACTATCTGCTTAACGACGACTACAGCCGTAACTCAATCCGCGTTAACTTAGACATCCAGCCAGTAAAATGGCTGAAGGCAGGTGTACAGGCATTCGGTTCGTTCGAGAACCGCGATGGTCAGGAGACCTATCTGCCATTCCTCATCGAGTGCAGCCCACTTACCAAGCCTTACGATGAGAACGGCGACATGATTCACTATCCCGCTCACGATGCCCGCGAGAATCCATATCATGGCTCGCTGGTTGACGACTACGATCGTTCTAACTCATTCTTTGCCAACCTCTACACCGAGGTGCAGCTGCCTCTGAAGGGCCTCACCTATCGCCTTAACTTCGGTAACAACTACCGCATTGGCGAGCATAACTATGCCAGCGAGTTTGCCGAGAACAACAATGGTCAGGCTTACAAGCACCACACTACCTATTATGATTATACGCTTGATAACATTCTGAATTATATGAACGACTTTGGCAAGCACAGTGTTGGCGCCACATTGGTTTACGGTGCTTCACGCCGCAAGTACAGCTACACTGCTGCCGATGCCAAGCTGTTCCCACGCATGACGCTGGGTTACAACTCACTGGAGCTGGCTTCGACTCAGAATACAAGTTCGGATGCCTGGCTGGAGACATTGCTCTACCAGATGGCTCGCGTAAACTACTCTTACGACGGCCGTTATCTGCTGACCGCCACCGTACGTCGCGATGGTTACTCAGGCTTCTCGGCCAACAACAAGAGTGCCGTATTCCCATCAGTAGCTCTGGGTTGGGTTATCACCAACGAGGAGTGGTTCAAGGTGCCACAGCTGGATTACCTGAAACTGCGCGCCGGTTGGGGTATGAGCGGAAACCAGACCTCACGCTACTCTTCGCTGGCCCGTGTTGATTCTTCTATCGGCTACATCTTCGGCGATGGCGTTAGCGGATCTATGCGCCAGGAGCTGGCTTCGATGGAGAATGCCAACCTGAAATGGGAGAAGACTGCAGGTTTCAACTTTGGTATCGACTTTGCCCTGCTGAACAACCGCATTTCGGGTAATATCGAGTACTACACCACCAAGACCAAGGATCTGCTCTATGCTGTACAGATTCCTTCAATCACCGGTTTCACATCTATCATGTCGAATGTAGGTGAGATTCAGAACAACGGTTTCGAGATTACCATCAACTCTCGCAACATTGTGACCAAGGACTTTGAGTGGACATCAATGTTCAACCTCTCAACCAACAGCAACAAGATTAACAAGCTGGCCGGACTGGACACCGACGGCGACGGTAAGGAAGACGACCTCACCTCATCATCACTGTTCATCGGCGAGTCGCTCTCGGCTATCTACGACTACACCATCGATGGCATCTGGCAGGTAGGCGACAATATCCCCGAGGGTTATCACCCAGGTAACTACCGCATCGTAGATATCAATAATGATGGCGAGATTAACGAGAAGGACCGCAGCATCATCGGTAAGACCGATCCTTCGGTACGCATGGGCTTGCTCAACTCGTTCAAGTACAAGGACCTTACACTGAGCTTCTTCCTCAACGCCGTTCTGGGTGGCAGCAAGAGCTTTATGGGTAAGAACTCGTTTGCCGAGCTCGTCAACGATAACACACTGCGTCACAACCGCCTGACCGAGCAGGTCGACAATTTCTGGACACCAAGCAATCCTGATGGTATCTACGCACTCTACAATGCCAACCCTGCCATCAATCCTTATCGCTACGAGAACCGCTCGTTCTTGCGCCTGCAGGATATCACCCTCTCTTACGACCTGCCAAAGCAGTGGATGCGCACCATCGGTATCGACGGCATCAATGTTTACATGAGCTGCAAGAACCTGCTCACCATCACCGGCTGGCATGGTTGGGATCCCGAGCCTAACATGACCTATCAGGACATCAACGGCCAGAACCGTACAACCGGTAGCTGCTACGACAACCGTCCGGTTATGAAGAGTGTGACATTTGGTCTCAATATCAATCTTTAATTGCCATTACACATGAAAAAGATATTATTATTCACCGTTATCTCAGCTTTGACGCTGACAGGATGTAACGAAGACAAGTTCCTGGAGGAGAAAGCCCTTGACTTTAATTCGGCATCCAACTCATACAATACGAAAGCAGACTTCGATGCTGCTACCACCGAACTCTATTACCTTACACGTGAGGAGTTCTACACCACATACGACCGCACCACCGACCTTTCGAAGTTTGCAGATATGTGGATTACTGCCGACCCGCTCAAGTCGAACGTTACTGCCGACCTCTCTCCCTCAGGCGCCATTGCCAAGTTCTACTGGGACGAGAACTACAAGCTGATTGCTCAGGCCAACACCGTCATCACCCGTGTGCCTAACGCAACCGCTCTGACCGACGATCAGAAGAAAGAGTTCGAAGCCAAAGGCCGTTTCTTCCGTGCATTAGGCTATCGCACGCTGGTTCTGCTCTATGGCAATGTGCCCCTCCAGATTGAGGAGGTAACAGCCCCCAAGACCGATTTTACACGCGAGTCGAAAGATAAGGTATGGGCTCAGGTGATCGAAGACCTGGAGTATGCCGCAGCCAATCTGCCCGAGATCAACGCCGTAAAGGATGGTGAGATCAGCAAACCTGCAGCCAACATGCTGCTGGCCGAGGCCTACCTGGCAACAGGCGCTAACGACAAGGCTGTGAATGCCGCTTCGGCCGTTATCAACAACACCAACCTGGCCCTGATGACCCAGCGTTTCGGTTCGCAGGCCAAGGAGGATGGCGACGTGTTCTACGATCTGTTCCGCCCCAACAATCAGAACCGTTCGGCAGGCAATACCGAGGGTATCTGGGTGATTCAGTTCGAGACTAATGTTGATGGTGGTGGTAACAACACCAGTCACTTCTTCTGGAATCCCGGTAGCTTCTGGGGCGAGCGCTTCTTTGCTCCTCAGGTCGACAAGTTCCAGCTCATTGCCCCCGACGGCACCAACGTACAGCTGTTCAACTGGCCTATCGGCGATATGACCGGTGGTCGTGGTATCGGTACACACTATGCTGTAGATCATCTGTATAACGGCATCTGGGCCGACGACTTCGACGATATGCGTAACTCAGAGTTCAACTGGCCTCGCCGCTTCAAGATTCATCGCACCAACGTGCTGGCCGAGCGTCCTGAACTGGCAGCAGCCATGCCTGATGGCTATTTCGACCTTGAGCACACCGTACTGCCCGCTGGCTACTCGATGACCACAGGTTTCGACGGCGGTGTAAACGCCACCACTCAGCTGCCTAACCGCTTTATGTGCGGCTACTCTACCAAGATGACCACACCATTCCACCATCCCGATGCCCAGTATCAGAATAAGGCCACCTACCAGCTGGCAGGAACCGGCGGTAAGACCTTCACCGATCAGTATTTCTTCCGTCTGGCCGAAGCCTATCTGCTGCGTGCCGAGGCATATGTAAATCTGGGTAAGAAGGCCGAGGCTGCTGCCGACATCAACGTGCTGCGCACCCGTGCCAAGGCCAAGGCTGTAACTGCCGACCAGATGGACATCGACTTCATTCTGGATGAGCGTCTCCGTGAGCTGGTTTGCGAGGAGAAGCGCCGCCTCACCTTGTCGCGTGTAGGCAAGCTGGCCGAGCGCATCAAGAAGTACAATCCTTACTTCAACGCAGCCAACAGCGCCGACAAGAAGGATTACGATGCCCACTTCGACCTGTTCCCCATCCCACTGTCGGCCATCCAAGCCAACAAGGACGGTGTACTCGAACAGAATCCTGGCTATTAATTGAATAATTAATATAATTAGTTAGTAATTGATTAAAAAAAGCCTAGGCTTGTGAAAGTCTGGGCTTTACTTTTCAATTTTTTTCTATCTTTGCACCCAAATTCGAGATTCGTTATGAAAAGATTATTATGGTTATTACTACTTGTTCCGCTCTGCATGCAAGGCAGAACGTTCAAAGTAGCAAACGCTACTGTGAGTTACGACAAGACAGAATCACCACAGGTAATACGTGCCATCGGCGACCTGAAGCACGATATAGCCATGGTTACAGGTTCTGCCGGTAGCGGAGCGTCGCAAATCATCGTAGGCACCTATGGCAGTAAGACCATCAAGCAGCTTATTGCCAAGGGCGTACTGAAGGATAAGGACCTGAGAGGCAGATGGGAAAGCTACGTTATCAGCATCACAAACGAGAAACAGCCGCGCCTGGTGATAGCAGGCAGCGATAAGCGTGGCACCATCTACGGCATCTACGACGTGTCGCAACGCATCGGCGTATCGCCCTGGTACTGGTGGGCCGATGTGCCTGTAGCCCAGAACCCCGATGCTGCCGTAGAATGCGATTACTATGCCTCGGGCGAGCCTTCGGTGAAATACCGTGGTATCTTTATTAACGACGAAGACTGGGGCCTGAAGCCCTGGGCCGCCAAAACTTTCGAGAAGGAACTGGGCGATATAGGTCCCAAGACCTATGCCAAGGTTTGCGAGCTGCTGCTGCGCCTCAAGGCCAACATGCTGGCCCCGGCCATGCACTCATGCACGGGTGCCTTCTACAGCCATCCCGAGAGTCAGCAGGTGGCCGATGCCTATGGCATTATGATCACCACCAGCCACTGCGAGCCCCTGCTGTTCAACAACGCCGCGGAATCGGAGTGGAACAAGCAGCGCGATGGCGAGTGGAACTACGAAACCAACAGTGCCACTATCCTGAAGAAACTCGACGACCGCATTCGCGATACCAAAGCCTTCGACAACATCTACACCATGGGCTTGCGCGGATTGCACGACGAGGCGATGAAAGGCAGTACCAATCCCAAGGATCGCGCCCGCACGCTCGAGCAGGTGTTTGCCAAGCAGCGCGAGATACTCGAGAAATACAAGGAAAAGAAAGCCACACAGCTACCGCAGATATTCGTGCCCTACAAGGAAACGCTCGACATCTACGATGCCGGACTGCGCGTACCCGACGACATCACCCTGGTATGGCCCGACGACAACTACGGCTATATGAAACGCGTGAGCAACAGCCGCGAACAGCAGCGCAGCGGTGGCAGCGGCGTGTACTACCACCTGAGCTACTGCGGTGTGCCCCACGACAATCTGTGGATTTTCTCAACAGCCCCCATGCTGATGTACGAGGAGCTGCTGAAGGCCTATACCGCTGGTGCCGACCGCTACTGGCTGCTGAACGTGGGCGATATCAAGCCCATGGAGATCGAGACACAGATGTTTATGGACATGGCCTACAACTTCAAGCAGTTCAGCTACGATAACGCCAACGCCTATCAGGCCGAGTGGCTGGCCAAAGTGTTCGGCCAGCAGCATCAAGAGGCGTTCCAGTACATCCTCGACAACTACTACCGCCTGGCGTGGGACCGCAAGCCTGAGTTCATGGGCTATGAGATGGAATGGGACACACCCGAGTATGCCCGACTCTACGATACCGACTTCAGTTTCGAAACCGGTACAGCCCAGAAACGATTGGTCGACTATCAGAACATCTGCTTTGCCTACGATGCCATCGAGCAGGCGCTCGCACCCGAGCAACGCCCTGCCCTGTTCGAGATGCTGGGCTATGCCGTACACTCAGCCTACCAGATAAACCGTAAATACCTGTACGCACAGGCCAACCACGAAACTGGCAACGTGCTGTATGCCGAGCAATGCAGGGATGCCAACCGCCAGATAAACCAGCTGTTGGAACGCTACAACACTCAATTAGACGGCAAGTGGAACCAGATGATGTCGCAGGTGCCACCAGGCTATACCGCACTCTACCATCAGATGCCCACACTTACCAACCGCCCCACCACGGCCTATCGCCTGCCCGACAGCCAGCGCCATCCCGAGCTAGAGCATCAGATCAACTTGGGCGGTCTCGATGTCAAAGCATCCTTCAGGTTGCTCACCGGTATGGGTACCAACTGGCAGGTGCTGCAGATGGGACAGCCGCTCGACCAGAAAGCATCGGGCAGCATCAATATCCCTATCCCATCGCTGCCAGCCAGTGCCGACTCCATCCAGCTGTGCATCTCGGTGGTACCCATGTGGCCCGTTTCGACCGATCGCAGCAACCGTTTGGCCGTGAGCATCGACCAGGGTAAGGCCGCCACCTTAGAGAATAAATTCAAGGAATGGGGGCGCGAATGGAAGATACAGATTCTTGAGAACCGCAAGGATTTCGTACTTACGTTGCCGCTTGATAAGGCCCGAGGGCAGCATGTCATCACGCTCTCGATTGTAGATCCAGGACAGATAGTACAAAAAATCACCTATCAACCTGTGCTGAAACAGTAAAAAAATTACAGAGGCTTGCAATCACTGCAGGCCTCTGTTGCTGTTTATATTTTACGTATAATTCTAAAAAATGGAATTACTTTTTAAAATGGGATCTTGTATCCCAGAGTCAGCATAATCACGCTGTTCTTGTTTTTTCCTACATTCTTACCAACATTAGTAAGACCGAGGTTGTAGCGAGCGTCGATGACAAAATCGCTGAACTCGTACGAAGCACCCAGAGGAATTGAGAAATCAGTCTTGTTGCAGAGCTCCTTAAAGTCAAGACCTTCAGCCTTGGCCTTGGTCAGGAAACCAACCTGTACACCAGCCTTCAGGGCAAAACCGGGAGCCACATACACGTTGGCCAGTACAGGCACGTTGATATACTCCAGATTGTTTTTCGTGCCGTCGGCCTTAGCACCCTGCTGGGTGTAGAGCAGACCAGCTGTCAAGCCGAAGTTGTCGGTGCACATAAAGCCAACCTCGGCTCCAGCCACCAGACCAAACTTCATGTCGTTGTCGTTGTTAGTCACAGTAGCCAGTGTAGCACCTACCATAGGCTTCAAGTATGCCTTACCAGCCACCTGGGCGTTAACAGTAACAGCTGCAATCATCATAGCAGCAATCATCATCAGCTTTTTCATAATCTTTCCTTGTTTGTTAATAAATAATATTGTTAATAGGATTGTTTCATCACCTTTTTAAGTTTCGTTTGCAAATTTAGACATTTCTTCGACACAATAGAACAATATTTGTGTTAATAAATATTAATCTACCCAAAATTCCCATATTTATGTCAAAAAATTTGGATTTTCACAAAATACTTTGTATATTTGCAGCATTATTACTAACGACGGAACAATGACGAGAAACAATCTTTTGACACTATTACTGGGTATTTTTATCATTTTAACAGGCTGTACGAAAGACGGCGATACGATATACCAGATAAATCCCGACGAGGAGAAGCCAAGCACGGCTCCGCTCGTCACCGTGATTTATGGCCCTAACAGTCTGGGCGACCGCTCGTATTGCGACAAGATATACAGGGGTGTTGAGGCTTCGGCTAGTAAGCGTGGGCTCAGAACCCTGCATCTGATGCCTGAGAGCATGGAGCAGGGGCTGGCCTATCTCGAGACGATGTTCCAGCAGATGGAGAGTGCCCAGGACAGCGTGAGCCGCTTGTTTATCGCCACCAGTCCCGTTTATGATGAGTTTATCCGTAAGAACAACCACCGTCTGGAGCGAAATCCCTATGCCGATCTGCTCTATCTGGAAACATCGACACCCCTGGAGGGCAAAGGCTCAACGCTCTACATCGACTATTATGGCGCGATGTATATGGCAGGACGCCTAAGCCATTTTGATATCTATGATAAAGTGCTATTGGTGCTGGCGAATCCCTACACACAGTCGGTCGTTGAAGCCGGGGATGGCTTTGTGGATGGTTTTGAGTCTGACGTTCCGAAATACAAAATGTCACTCGTCATCAAGTATCTGAGCAACGAACCAGGTGGCGGATTCCAACTGGCTGACACCACGGCATTGCGCATATTCGAAGAGGTTCGTATACCTAATAATAGAGTATGCTTGGTCCCTGTCTGCGGTGGTGCCATGAATGCCTTTTTCCGCATCTTACCTGATAACGCCTTTTATATGAGCATTGATGACTTTATTTATCTCAGACAGTGCTATAATTATGTTAACGTCATCAAGAATATAGATACGGTGCTGGACGACTATTTAGGAAAATGGGAAATCGGCACCATGCCCAAGCACCAGACGCTGGGACTGGATGACGGGGGGACGGACTTGTATTTCCTGTGGGGAAGAGACTGGTTTAGCGGTGATATTAACATGGATAGTCTACGTCAGGTAGCCATCAGAAAGGAGGGGGAACGGTATGGGAAGTAAGATGGAAGATGTAAGATGTAAGATGGCTGATGGCAGATGGATGATGTGGCTCTGCGCTGCACTATTCACTATTCACTGTTCACTATTCACTTCTTGCAAGCAGGAGGATGACACCATCGTGATTATAAACTCGCGCCGATGGGTGGAGAAGACGGTGGCTGTGGTAGCCCCGCTGAATGATCCTATCATGAAGGCCCGATTGGAGCGTACGGCTGAGTGGATGCTCAGCAGCCTGCACAACGCCCAGTTGCACGATACGCTCTGCATAGACCTGAAACTGGAGTGGTACGACGAATACGGCACCGACCTGAAGGCATTAGCCGAACGGTTGGCAAACCGTGATGACCTGATGGCCGTGATAGGCCCCTTCGACAGCGACAACGTGAACATTCTGGCTCCCTACTGTCAGCAGACCCACAAGCCGCTTATCCTGCCTACAGCCACCAGCGAGACGGTGATACGACGCTTCGCTATCACCAGCACGGGCGATGGGCAGCAGCCCTTCCTCTGGTCGCTCACCGAGACCGATGTGTCGCTCTCGGAGGTGATGCAGAGCCGTCATGCTGCCACCATCCAGATGGATGAGGATTATGCCAAATATGCTGATTATTCAGGACTATTCACACCCAACACCACATACGGTCAGACGTTCTATGAGTGGGCACCTTTCCAGGCCACTGAGTTGGGCATAGGGTTCAGGTGGAACGTACGGTATACCGACTCGGAAATGCTCTACGAAAAATTGCGAGCTTTTTACGATGATATAGACGATGTACGGTGGTATAACGAAGTGATGCCTGCCTTTGTGGTCATAGAGAGTCTGGAGCAAGTGGCACAGATAGGCAGAATTCGCTATCAGTGGTGGAACGTTGACATTGATGACCACATCACGACTCTGGTGGAAAAAAATGGCTTTAATCTATCCCAAATAAAAGAAGCTTTACACGGTATTCAGAAGTTAGTAAGCACTTGGTCGCCCATTTATTATGTATTGGCGAACCTCACTGATGAAGGGATAGCGGCACTCGATTTAACTGGTCAGGTCGTTTGCGATCAATATGAGGGTTTTTCACCCTACGCCGATCCGATGACGGGATTCGAGATGAGTTATGAAGGACGCTACGGCACGAAGCCCACCTTCGCCGAGTGTAAGTTCTACGACGCCCTGCTACTGGCTGCCTTCGCCGCCAACTATATGGAACATCATCAGGAAGTGGATAACCTCAACGACGCCATCATAGCTATCACCACCACCGACAACTTCCTGTCAGGTTATGCCTGGAGCGAGACGGGTATGGAATTATACCTTGCAGCCTTGGAGCAGGGACAACTGATTGGCTTTAAGGGTGCCTCCGGGCCTGTGCAGTTCGACAAGGAGTGCTACACCGCCGCCCTGAACACCACTTACGTGAACTGGATCATTGATGGAGAGCGAGTGCAGCATATCGGCTATTACAGCCGTAAGGGTAATGCCCAGACGGCCAAAACGCTTGCCTCGTGGAACTGGCTGGTGGAGAATGCCGAGGAGAAGTTCGACCAGCAGTATGGCGGTGCCACGGCTGCCATCACCTATCCCGCGCTTACCGACCAGTATGCCGTG
>JAEEGK010018022.1_pt1 | contig 15316 bp, 11 predicted proteins | sample 8958771 | NCBI WGS metagenome assembly JAEEGK01 (sample SAMN16246547, study PRJNA631951) | gut metagenome | biome: gut microbiome; feature: rumen; material: SC-attached | host: Bos | place: Iran: Karaj | collected 2018-10 | reverse complement strand
ATCCCCAATCCCCAATCCCCATCCCCATCTATATTTATCTATTATTTTTTTAATTCTTTTAGTTATTTTTATTTTAATTATAATAATAAATTATAAATATATTGTATTAATGATATATTAATAATATGAGTTTATTTATTAGTTTATATGTCTAATTCATTTATGTCTATTTAAAAGATTATTTATAAAAAATTAATATTTTCAATCTTTCCTTATTAATAACATTTTTTTAATTAGTCAAAAAAAAAAGATAAATATAATAATAAATTATATTATAAAAAATAAAACTACTGATAAAAATTTAAAAATAAAAAAAAATAAACTTTTAGTAAAAATGAAAGATGAAATATTAGAAAGTCAAATAAATAGTTCAGGAATAAACACAAATGCCTCAAATTATTTATCTTCAACAATGCCAGGATTTACAAGAAAAAGAAATGAAGAATTATTTAATAGACTTACAAAATTTGAAGGTTTTTTTAATAAAAAATTCAATTTAACTTCATATCAGAAAATGAGAGAAAATTCACGTTCACGTTCAAAATCTCCTGAAAGAATATATTTACCAAATAAAAAAAAAGGAAATGGAATACCAAATGATATAATACCAAGAATAAAATATTTAAAAGATTTAGTTCACGAAAAAAGATTTCAACATTATTTTAATGAATGTCCAAAAAAAAAAGATTCTACTTTACAAGTTATATCAGATTACATTTGTAAATATAAAGGAAAACATAGTGAATTAGATACATATTTAATGATATTTTATTATATTTGTCAAAATATAAAATATGATTATAAAGGATATGAATTAAATAAAAATAATAAATTTGACCAATCAGCAGAAAAAGTTTTTTTAACTGGAAATGGTTTAAGTTTAGGTTTTTGTAATTTATTTGAATATTTTTGTAAAAAAAAAAATTTAAAATATAGAAGAATAGAAGGTTATACAAGATTACTTCCTCCAATTAAAGGACAAAAAGAAAAATTTAATCATATATGGCATAGTATATTTGTTAAAGGAGAATGGTATTTTATTGATATTGTCTTTGGTTCTGGTGGAATTTTAGATGTTCCATATGAATTTTCAAAACCAGAAAATGATTATTTTAATCCTTATTATTTTTTATCTTTTCCAGAATATTTAATTATGACACATAGACCTTTAGAAGATGATTGGCAAAAAACAGAAAAAATAATGACTGAAAAACAATTTTTTAATAAGAAATTAATTAATTTTGGTAATTTTTATAAAGGATTCTATGATTATGATATTTTATTATTAAGTCATGATTATCCTTTTATTAAAGTAAATAAAGATGAAGATTTAATTATTAAAATTAAAGTAAATGATTCTGTTGTACAAGGTGATTTATATCATTCAAATGGAAAAGATAAATTAGGTGAAGTTAAATATACTTATGATGATGATACTAAAATTTTTACTTTAGAACCTTCTTTTCCTTATAAAGGAGAATTTGTATTAATTATTCTTTTTAGATCAAATTCTTCTTCTGATTTATTATATCATCCTGTCTTAGAATATAAAATTAAATATTGTGATGATAGATTTTTAAGACTTTTAGATAAATATAAAATAAATAATAATAATCAAGTTAGAATAAGACCTCAAACTGAATCATTAGAATTACCTAAAATAAGAGGTAGTAATTATATTATTCAACCAAAAATTATTTCTGATTATAATAAAATATTCCCAAATAAAAATAATAAAAAAATATGTTTTGATAATGATAATACACATATAATTGAACCTAAAACTACAATTTTAAGAAAAGGATATGAATATAAATTTAAAATTAGAGCAAGAAATACTACAAATGTTGCTGTTTTAGATGGGAGAAAATTTAATTTTTTAAAAAAAATTGATATGGAAACTTATGAAGGACAATGTATTATTTTATCTGATAATGTTTGTATTTGTTCTTTAAGATCTGGAAATGTTTTTACTGAAATTTTTAGGTTTAGAGTTCATACTGATAGTTCATATTTATTAAAAAGAATGATTAAAAATAAAAAATAAATTCTTTTAAAAAAAAGTATTTTTATTTTAAATTTGAGTTTTAAAAATCATTTCATTATATAAATTTATTTAATTATAAAGTTTTTTTTATTTAATATATTGATTTAATCTAAAATAATAAAAATTTAAAAAAAAAATCTTTAATTTTTTTAAATTTTATTTTATTTTTTAAAAAAATATTCAAATGGGAAATTGTGCTTGTATTCAAAATGATTATTTAAAGAAAAAAGATTATCAAATAAATTTAAAATCAATAAGAAATGTTCCTTCAAAAAACTTTTATGATATAAAAGGCTCAGGAATAAAAGATTCATTAGTTGGTACTACTGTTATATCAAATCATAAACATTTAAATAATTTAAGTAATATATCAAATGAATTAACAAATTCATTTATAAATAATTTAGGTATTATTAATCATCAATCATCAAAAAAATCAAATTTTCAAAACTCTCATATTATAATTCCAGAAATACAAAATTCTTATTCTCAAAATAATAATAAAAATCAAGATTTATTAAAAGTTAATAATATTCAAAATTTTAAAATTAATCAAATTCATGATTCAATTAAAACATCATTTTATTGGAAAAAAAGAGAAAAATATGATAGTGGAAAAATAATAAAATTACAAAATGGAGAAATTACACCTAAAGTTTCTAGTATAAATTACCCTGAAATTATTATACCTGATAAAGAACAATCAATAGTTAGTAAAAGTTTTAGTAATACTGATTTAAGGAAACCTATATTATCAAAATTATATAAACATAATAAAAAAAATAAAATAACTAATTTAGAATAATTTTTAATTGGATAATTGGATAATTTATGAATTTTATTTTAATAGAATATTTAATATAAATGAAAAATAATATGTGAATTATGTTTTAAAACCAAATAAAAGGTGAAAAAATAATTATAATGTAATTAGGATTAACTTTGTATTCATTTTTTTATAAATAATGAAATCATTTTAAATAATTTGAAAAGATTTACTAAATTTATTTTTTTTAATATTTGCATATTATTTTGAAATATTGAAGTATATAGTGTATAAATTAAAACTTTTAAAAAAAATATATATATAAAAAATTTAAATATTGAAAAAAAACTTTATTTTTAATTTATGAATTAGTAAGAATAATTAAAAAAAAATGTATTAAAATATTATTTTATTAAGTTAATTTAAATAAAATGTATTCTCCATATTCAACTCAGAAATTTCTAAATAAAAATGCTCAAAAAAAACAATCAAGTACTTCAATTAAAAAAGTTTCTTTTAATAACACAGTATCATTTCAAACAAAAAAAGAACCAAGTCAAAAAAAAGCACCAAGGGCATTAAAAAAGAATAGAGATGTTCTTCAAAATTTAAATAAAGATCCAAATCTTTTAGTAATACCATATCTAAAAAAAATGGATAAAAAAGTAAAGAAAAAAAAAAAACATAAAAATGAATCATTAAATCCAAAAGAAAAAACAATAAGAAGATTTAATAAATTATATGGATTAAATGATCATTTTTTAAAAACATTAAAAACAGTAAAACATGAGAAAAATGAATTAGATTTACCAGAATATCAAAATCAATTATTAAATGCTTCAACTAATTTAAGTAGAGAAAATATATTAAGATTATATACAAATTTTAAATCTTTAAAAACAATGACTGATACAATTCATCCACTTCCCCCAGTTAATTTTGATGCAATTTATAGACATTCTTATAGAGAAAATGAAAAAAAAATAAGACAAAGTTTAAAAAATGAAATAAATAATAAACAAGAATTAGATGAATTTGAATTAGAACAAGCTAATATTAATAAAGGGAAATATTTAAGATTAACAAAAGAAAATCCTACAATGTATAAAATATATCAAATTCTTCCTGAACATGTTATTGATGCTTTATATAAAAAGAAAAATATTAAATAAAAAGTGTTATAATATAATAATAAATATCATTTTTTTAAACAGTTATAAAAATTAAAAAAAAAAAAAATAAAAAAAATAAATAGATATTAATATATTTTAATGGAAGATGAACCAAGATGGATTATTAAACCTACAAATTATGAATTAGATTTATTTAAATATCAAGCAAAACTTAATCCAATATCAAAAGATCAAGATCCAATGAATGTTGATATTTCAGTATTAACAAATACAAAAAAAAAAAAAATTATTATAAAAAAGGAAATTTAATGTTTACAAAAGTGACATCAAATCCTTTAGAATCAAAAAATATAATATCAACATCAAAGAAACAAGAAGAAGAAAAAGTAGAAAAAAAAGTCGAAATTTTACCACATGGAGCAAAAAAAATAGAAGATTATAAACATTTACAATATTCATTAATAGTAAATAAAGATTTTAATATAGCAGATAAAATAGAAGATAATTGGATATGTTTAAAAAAGAATTTAATGGATTTATTTGGTAATAATTTTAATGTTGAAATTAAATCTTTATATTCATTTGATTTTGCAGATGAACAAGATAAAAATTATAAAATTGAAAAAGGAAGACAAAGAATTGATCAATTAGAAACTGATAAAAAAGACTATGACGTTGTGACAGTTGGAGAATTTGTTTCAAAAATGGAAACAACTAAAAAAGAAATGTTACAAAAATGGGATAAAGAAGATAAAGTAGGTACATTAAGAATAATAATTCAAGCAACTAAAATTTTAAATGATGTTTCTACACCAAAATTTTATTGTCATAAATTTATTTTAATATCTGATTTTTTAGATAGATTTTCTACTTTAGTTTATGAGAGAATATTAAAATTATCTTTTGGGAATAAAAATCATATTGATTTTAGTAATATTAATCCTACTATTGGAAGTCAAACTGCAAAAGATGTTTGTTCAAATTGGATTATGAAATGTTGTTGTATTAGAGAATTATTACCAAGAATTTATATTGATATTTCTTTTTTAGGTATTTTTAAATTTATTATGACTGATCAAGAATTAGAACAAAAAATTTTAACTATTTCTAGAATGATAAGAGGAGTTTCTCATCCTTTAATTGCTTTTTATGTTTCAATGTATATGACTAAAATTGTTTTAATGTTATTTCCTAAAATGAAAAATTTTCTTTATATTCTATTACAAAATTTATCTAAATTTGAAATTACTGAGTCATTAATGAAAAAATTAAAATATGATAATATGACAATTGATGAATTAAAAAAAGTACTTGATCCTTGTGTTGAATGGATTGTTTATTGTATATGTAAAAATATGAATTCAAAAGATTTTAAATCTCTTATTCATACATATGATGAATCAAAAAATTATTCAATTTTAAAAGGAATTATTATTCATTCTTCTTCTAAATTTATTTTTAATGAAGGAATTTTACAATATTTATTTGCTTTATTTGAAATTTATACTAAATATGAAACTACATTTTTATGTATGTTATTATGTCAAAAAATTTTAATAACTGATTATCCAATTGATGGTAAATATATTGCAGTTATGTGGGAAAAAATAAAATTATGTGATGATTTAGGTTTATTTATTGATTGTTGTGGATTAGTTGGTGAAATATTAATTAAATTTCATAATGAAGATGTTCAAGATAAATTCTTTGAAGAAGTTTTTGAAATATTTAAAAATACATTTTCTTCAAAAACAACTTTAAATAAATCACAAACTGAAATTCAAACATATTTTGCTAAATTTGAAGTATTTTTATATAATATTTTAACAAAAATAACAAATTATTCAAATATATTAAATGGTGATAATTTTTTATTTTTATTAGAAAATTTTGCACCAGAAATGAAATTAAATATATGTAATACAATATTTAAACAATTAACAACCCAAAAAGATAAAATAACAGATACATTTCTTGCTTTTTCATTATTAAAAATAGGTAAATTTATTCATGATTCAGTTGAGCCATCATCATCAGAAGAAGAAAAAAAAAGAGTAAATGATTTGTTAATAACATTTATAAGAAAAATAGATTTTGGATTAGATTATGAAAATTATTTAAATTTTTTAACTGAATCAAGGGCATCATATACAAATTTTCAAGAAATAACAGAAGTTCTTATAAAACAAGTTCAAAAAATTGCAATTCAAACATATAAACTTGTAAAAGGACGTCATAATAAAAAAACAATGAGATTTTGTAAAATTTGTGTTGCGTATTGTCAAATTACTATTCCTGGTATTACTTCAATTAAAATTCAATTAAAATTACAATTAATAACTGCACAAATTGCTTTAATGAATAATTTAATTAGTGAATGTGATAGTATAACAAAAAATATGATTTCTGGAATTCAAAAAGAAATTAAAGAAAATTTAGATAAAAAAGAATCATATTTTATTGAAAATTTTTCTAAATCTTTACTAGGATTTTTAATTGTTGTTCCAAGTAATCCAGATGATCCTTTTCAATTAATTAGAGCATTTATTAATATATTTAATGATGAAACATTACAAAAAACTACTCTTGTTTTAAAATTAAAATTATCAATTTATGTTTCTTTAGTAAAGTTTCTTTATGCTCAATTACAAAATAAATTACCATATCATATATTTAATGTAGAAAGTAATGATGAAATTTTTCCTGGTGATCAACAATTTGAACAAATGGGTCATTCACTTATTGCTCAAATTATTTCTGATATATTAGATGATATAAGTGAATTTGATGATAAATTAACTCCAACTGATTATGAAAATTATGAGTTTATGATTGGAATTTGTGGTGAATGTACTGAAATGTTTAAATATAATTTTGAACAAACTACTTTTCAAAGTAATGTTAGAAATACTATGCATCAATTAATATTAAAATATATTGATTGCTTTGGTAATAAAAATAATGCTTATGGTGTTAGTCAAAAAATTAAAAAATATAAACAATATGCTGAAGAATTAAATGAATCTTAAATTATTATTATTAATATTATATTATAATATTTAAAGAACAAAATAATTTTATTATTTTTTTTTTTATTTTAAAAAAATATTCTAAGATTATTATAAATTATATAAATATTTATTTTAAAAATTGTTTTAAATATAAAAGAAAAATAAAATTAATAACTAAATATATCACAAATGGAAATTTTATCATTAATAGTATAATAATATTATATAATGAAGAATTAGGCATGTTGTAAACCTCAACAAAGAAAAGAAATTGAAAAATTAAGAGAAATTGAAGTTGATGAATCAGATAAAATAATCAATAATAATACAGAAACAATAGAAAAAAAAAATTCCTCTACAAATCTGATGAATGATTATCTTAGAGAAAAGCAAAATCAAATAATTGAACAAAACACTAAAAATGAATTTAATGAACATTCTATTTTTGATAATACGAAAAAATCACAATATGGTAAAATTTTATATGTGAGTCCTCCTTTAACTTTCCCAAATTTATTTTTAAATCATAAAGACATAATAATTGATGAGTTTGGTCTTCAAGGAATTCCAAGAGAAAATAAAGGAAAATTAACATTTTTTGGTATTGATCCAAAATATTTAGAAGGAAAATCAAATTCTCATGCAAATGATATTATAATAAGTGATGAAATTACTAATCCAAAAATAAATAAAACTCATGCAATATTTTATATTTATTTTGATCAAAAATATAATCATTATTTTCTTAAATCATTATCAAAAGATATTTATTTTTCTCTTGTTTTTAATCCTTATATTCAAATTACTTTAGATAGTAATCATAAAAATTATATTAAAATAGGGAAAGTTATTTTATCTATTTTAATTAAGAATGATGAAAAAATTATTTATATAAAAATTAAAAAAGGAGAAACTATTGATAAAGAACAAAATTATTTTTTTCATGAAGATAAAATGCCAATTACTATTGGAAGAGGAAATTGTTCTATAAATATTAAATGTGAAACTGTAAGTAAGACACATGTTACTATTGATTATGATAAAATTAATGAGAATTTTTTTTTGATTGATAATGCTAGTACAAATGGTACACAACTCTTGTTAAATGAAGGTAAAAATATTCAATTACAAGGTGAAATGAATTTTAATTTAGGAGAAAAACAATTTACAATTGTAGAAAAACTAAATGAATAAATGATGTAAAGATTAAAGATTTCTAATCTATTTATTATATTATATAATTTATATAATCTTTTAATATATAAAACATTTTAATTAATTATCTAAAATTTCATTTTTTTATATTTATTATATATATTAATTTCTTATAATTTTATATAAATCATCAATAAAAAAATTAATATTTAATTCATTTATATTATCATATATAAAATTATATACAAATTCTTCATATGAAATAAATTCTACTTTTTCAAAATCTTTTGAGTAAAAATTATTACAATTTAAATTTAAATATTCTAAATTATTCTTTGAATGAATTATATTCTCAATTAAACATAATCCTCTTTTATTAAATGAATTATGTTTTAAACTTAAAATTTTAAGCGATTTATTATATTGCATAATTGAATTTATTGTAATTAATACTTTATTTGTTAAATCTAATTGATTACAAAATAATATTTTTAAACAATTTGAATATTTTAATCCATTAAAAATAGGTTGAATAGATTCATCTCTATATAAATTATCACTTATATCTAATAATTCTAATACATTATTATATCTTAATATATTTTCAAGCATTTTTGCACTCATAAATCCTAATCCATTTTTTTTTGCATATAAAAACTTTAATGTTCTACTTAATGAAATACCAACACATAAATCATTAAAAATTGAATCTCCTAACATATTATCACTTACATCTAAAGAAATTAATTTTGAATTTTTTTTACCTAAAATCGCTTTAATTATTTCAATTGAAAATTTTCCCAAAGATGTTCCAGAAAGATTTAATGATAAAATATTAGGCGAATAACAATTTATTAAATGAAGAAAATATGCACCTCCAGTGTCTCTTAAATTATTATTTGAAATATTTATTATTTGTAAATCTTTTGTAAAATTTAATTTTTCAAGTGTTATTAAATAAATTAAAATATTATGAGTTATATTACATTCAGGAATATAAATTTCTTTATTTGATATTAAATATTTATTATTTACAAATGATAATTCATCAAATATATCATATTTGAAATTATTATTTTTTTTTTCTTCATATATATCACATTTATTTTTTATATTATTTATTACATTTTGATATTTACTAAAATGTTCATAAAAAGGAGTATGTGGAAGTTTAACAGAAAATTTTTTTTCAATTTCTTCAATAAATTTAATATAATCTTCATTTTCATTATTATCTATACTAATTTTTGTTGAAGATATTTCTTTAGTTATATTAGAAAGTGAATTATCTTTATTTAAACTTATATTCTGTTTATTAATTATTTTTTCATATAAATAATTTACATTTTTAAAATCTGATTTTACAGAATATTTTATTGTTATATATTGTTTTAAATCTTGAATTGAAATTTCTTTAAAATCTCTATCAAATAAAATATATTTTTTTGATAAAGTTTTTTCTTGAATTGACTCAGTTAAATTAATTGGAGGAGATTCATTATAATAAATTCCATCATATAATAATAGCTTTTTAATCATAAATTATATAAATTTAATTAAATAGATTAAAAAAATATTATTTAATTTTTATTTAGAATAAAAATTATATGGTCTTAACTCATAAAATTTTGGAATATTTATTTTCATTTCTTCTTTTTCATCATTACTAGTTTCATTTACTTTATTATTCTTCAAAAATAAATCAAAAAATATATTATAAAAATTAATTATCCATCCAGACATTACACTTTCATTTAAAGTATCTTTAGAAATATCTTCATCATTATATAAACGAAAAATGAAAGGTTTTTCATTTAAAAAATTATTTTTAGGATTTTTTTCTTTTATAGATTTCATTAATGGACTTTTATCTGGATCATATACAATATTTAAACAATATGATTTTATATTAGAATCTATTTGTTTTATTATAGAATAATTTTTTAATTCTTGATATAATGTCATATAAAAAGGAGAAGATAAATTATCATTTTCATTTGAATTATTCAATTGATCAATTACTTCATTATTATATTGAAGTCTATATAAAATATTTCCTTTATCTTGATCTAAATATTCTTTTATCTTTAATTCTAATTGTTGAAAAGTTAAATCAAAATTTGTATTTGTTTTAGAAATATCAAAACGAATAAATCTATGAATTAAATTTAAATCAGTATAAATAACTTGAATTTGAATAGTATTATTTGAATAATTATTAATATTATTTTGTAAATCATCTAAATTTATTTTATTATTATCAAAAATAAAATCAGGATTTAAATTATTATTATTATTACTATAAGTATTGAGAATATTTATTCCTTTTGAATTACTCATAAAATTATTTTTTCTATTATCAAAATTATTAGAATAATTTTCATTACTTTCTAAATTTTCATTATCACTATAATTTTTTTTATTAAATGATTCAATATTTTTATTTTCTTGAGTGAAATTTCTTTTAAAATTATCATTAAAATTATAATTATTTGAATTAGAATAATTACTATTATTTCTTTTTTTATTATTAAAATTATCATTATTTTCATCAACATTAGAATTAAAAGAAATATTACTATTTTTCCTTTGAACACAATAATTAGGAGGATCTAAAGGTTTCGGAATTTGAAAATTTTCTTTAATAGGTTCGACATTATCAGTAATACACCATGAATGATGTCCACCTGCAAAAATATCTTTAACATTCATTTTCCCAACATTCTTCAACAAAGTAAATGAACATTTATTAATATTTTCATCATTTTTTAAACCTAATTCCCCATATTTTCCACATCCAGTAACATAAACCATATTCTCATCACTTAAAACAATAGTATGTGACCATCCAGCTGCAATTTTAATTATTTTTTTCTTTAATAAACTCATAACTATTATTGGTTTATTTACATTTTTTGTATTTCCTAATCCTAATTGACCATGATAACCATGACCACATACATAAACTCTACCGAAAGATGATAAAAATACTGAATGTTCACCACCACATTTAATATCAATAATTTTAAATTGTTCATTATTATTTTCATCTTTAATATCATCTTTATTATCATTATAATTTTTTTCATATTTTTGTATATATTTCTGTGAAAATTTAACTAATTTTGGTATTGCTGAATCTTCACTTTCACCATAACCTAATTGACCATAACATCCTTTACCAAATGAATAAATATCACCATTATTACATAATACAATAGTATGATATCCACCACAGCAAATTTTACTAATTTTTAATTTATTTTTAATAAAAAATTCTACTTTTTCAGGTGATTCAATTTCTTTGATTGTACCATGACCACATTGACCTTTATTATATTGTTTTCCTCCTCCCCAAGAATATAATTCACCATTATCAGTAAGTGCACAACTATGATAATCACCACATGATATTGATATTATTTTTTTTTGATAAAGTGATTCTATTAAAACAGGTTGACCTATAATTCCTGATGATTGACCTAATTTATTATATAAATTACCACCCCATGCGTATACATTACCATTTTTATTTAATGCTAAAACATGGAATTCTGCACAAGCAATTTGAGTTATTATTTCGTTTTTATTTATAAATATTTTCATTAATTTAAATGTTTTTTGATAATGTTCATTATTTAAATTTGGTTTATCTTGATTTATATCACCTAATAATCCAAATAAATTTCCACCTGATACAAAAACTTTTCCTTCATTATTTAATATTATTGTATTTTTTCCTCCTGATGTTATTGATATTATTATTTGAGATTGAAAGGAATTTATTGGTGTTGGGATAAACATATTTACTGTTGAATTTATTCCTAATTCACCAAATGTATTTTTTCCCCATCCATATATAAATGTGTCTTTTGAATATATTGATGAATATGATTTTATATCTGAATCTGAATTCATACTATTATCTAAAATTTCATTATCATTTTCATTATTGTTTTCCATGAATAATTTATTTTAAATTAAATTAAATAAATAATGGAAAAAAATTTTAAGAATAAAGATATTCTTTTAAAATATGAAAAATTTAGTTTTAATGATTTTTTAGGAAAGTTGGATAATAATTTAAAAGAAAATAATGATATACATAAAATAATATTTAATGAAGATAGTCAAGAACCAATAATGAGAAATGTTGATAATAATATTTCTAATAATGAAAATTTTGATATGAAAAATTGTTATATAATATCCTCAATTCAAAAAAATAAATTAAATGAAAATGAATTTAGAAGAAATAGTGGTAACATAAATAATTTTTATGATAGTTTTGATAAAAGAAAAAGAAAATTATCAGATAATGATAGAAAAAAATATGCATTTAAAAAAAATAATTTAAATCTTTCATTTAATCATATTGTTTCTATTTCAATAATAAACAATGAAATTTATTTTAATAATGAACTTAACATTAAAACAAAAGAAAAAGAAATAGAAAAAATTGATATAGATGAATTTTTTGAGGATGAAACTAAATATTCTTCAGACCCAAAAATTGTAGATATAGATAAAATATATTTAATTAATAAATATTTAAATATTGATAAAACTAAACCTTTATGGTATATTTATCATTTAATTGCCAAAAGTTCTTTTGGTCCTTTATCAAGTGAGCAAATTTATGAAATGTATAAATCTAATATTATAAATGGATTAACTTTAATTAGATTAATAGATATTTTCTCAATTGAAAATGTAGAAGCTTTTAATTATATTAAATTAAAAGAAATAGAAAGAAAAATTTTTTACAAAAAAATAAAAATATCATCTTTACTTAAAGAGACTAATTTAAATAAAGAATGATAAAGAATATGAATAATTTTTTTTAAAAAATGAATTTGGAAAAAAAAAAATTTTAACAAATCAAAATTTAAATAAACATTTAATTAATTTTTAATTATATTAAAGATTAATTAATTTTTATATCTAATGACAAATTCACTTCAAAAAGAAAAAATTACAGAATGTAAAAAAGTTTTCGACATATTTGATTCTGATAAAGATGGATATATTTATGTAGATAAATTAAAAGAACTTTGTAAAGGATTAGGCGCGTATGTACCAACAGATGATTTACAAGATTTTATTAAAGAATGTTCAGAAGGAAAAATAAATTTTGATCAATTTATAAAATTTTTTACTGAGTTTTACAATAAAAAAATGGATAAAAAACAATTAATAGATGCATTTACTTTTTTAGATCCTGAAAAAAAAGGAATTATTGCAGCAAATGATTTAAAACATGCTTTAACAGTAATTGGTGATTGTCTCACTGACGAAGAAGCTGATGAATTATTAGCAAATTTTATAGATAAAAATGGAAATATTGATTATAAAAAATTTGCAAATGAAATATCAAAATAAAAATTATAAATTTTCTGAAAAAATAATTTTTGTTTTTTTTTATTTTTATAATAATTATTCATATAAATTTCTAATATAATTCAATTTCTAATTTGCTCATTTAGAAATAAAATCATTTAATAACATTTAAACCTTTTCTAATATCATTATCATATTTTCCAGAATTTACAATTGTTTCTAAAAAATTACCTAATATTTCTAATTCTTTATCCATTACATCATCTGTCCATGTTTTTATTAAATATAAATTTTCTAATTGATATTTTGCATTTGTTCTAAGATTATCAACCATTATTATTTTTTTTAAATCTCTTCCTATTTTTGATAAGTCTTTAACTGTTTTTCCACCTTCAAATAATGTATGTTTGTTATATAAACGATATGATATAAATTTTTTTTGAGGATCTATTTTATTTAAAATATTATTTGCGTAAGATTTTCCTGATGAAGTAAAAATTATAATTTCAAAATTAATTGAAGCTTTTGTTAAAAAATCTATTACACCTGGTCTAAGAAGAAAATAATTACCAAATGATAATGTATTATTATGAGTTAATGTTTCATCTAAATCTAAAACTAAACAAAATTTTTTTTCTAATCTTTTTGTTATAAAAGGAATTTTAGGAATAAGTTCTTTATCATCTTCATCTTCATTAATTATATTTACAGGTGATTTATTAAAGAAACAGTATAATATAGTATTTTTTACTGCAGAAATTATAGTTTTTAATTCTAAATTTTGACAATCATCTAATAATTGATGAATTGCTTTTTTAATATATACATATTCATTTTTTTGATCAATTGTTATTTTCATTAAGTTTTTTGTTATTGGAATAATATTTTGATTTTTTATTTTTAATCTTTCATTTAATAAATCTTTTAATCTATTTGACCAATTTATTAAATTTCCAATTGATAATAAACTTACTTGAAGAAAATTTGTGAATAATTCTTTTACTTTATCAACTTTAAATTTATAAAGATTATCATCTTTTGATAAAAATGAAAGAGGAACAATAATTATACAATAATATTTATAAATATTAATAAATTTGTCATATTTATTTATTGTATTTTCTTTAGTAAATATATTTTCTTTCATTAAAATTTTTTTTCCTTCATTAACAATTAAAATATTAAACAGACTTTTATTTGGTAAAGATATATTTAAAGATAACATTCCTTCAAAAAATGAAGATATAAATTCTTTTTTATCTTGATTAGTTACATCTAAATTTAAATCAAATCTATTTCCAACAGGAGCAGTTAGATGTCGATTTCTAACAGTAGGAGAATTATTATCCATATTATATTCTATTATAAATTAGTAAAAAAAATATAATATTTAAATTAATATTTTGATTAAAAAATTACAAAAAATATTTTAATATAAAATTTATTAAATTTTTTATTTTCAATTATTACAATCATATTAAAAAATAAATTGAATAAATATTTTTAAATCATTGAAACAATATAAGGAAAATCAATTGATTTAGATTATAAAATTAAAAAAAAAAGAAATTGAAATATATATAATAAAGTGAAAAAGCTATTTAAATTGATAAATAAGTGAAATTAAAGAAAAAGAAAAGATTTATAAAAAAAAATAAAAGAAAAAAATAATAAATATAAAAGTAAAGATAATTAAATAATAGCTAGATGAGATTACTCAGAAACTGTAAGAATTGAAAAATATTCTTAAATATTGTGATTATTTTGTAAAATATTTGATGAAAATTATGAAAATCAATATAATTATATTAAAATAAATATTAATTAAAATAAAGGAATATTAAAAAAATAAATTGAATTAATA
>JAEEGK010018021.1_pt1 | contig 15316 bp, 14 predicted proteins | sample 8958771 | NCBI WGS metagenome assembly JAEEGK01 (sample SAMN16246547, study PRJNA631951) | gut metagenome | biome: gut microbiome; feature: rumen; material: SC-attached | host: Bos | place: Iran: Karaj | collected 2018-10 | reverse complement strand
AAAAAGTATGTACCTTTGCAATCCCGAAAGGGAAGTTCACTGAAAACTTTGGTGCGGTAGTTCAGTCGGTTTAGAATACCGGCCTGTCACGCCGGGGGTCGCGAGTTCGAGCCTCGTCCGCACCGCTAGAAACGGAGTCCAGCCACGCGCTAGACTCCGTTTCTTAGTTTATATCCCTTCCTTGACACGCTCCGGTTTGGAAACTTTTTTAATTCCCGTTATAGTCGATCATCTGCCGGTTCATCGGGGCGAGGAGACGGGCGCCCCTTCCGAAGAAGATCAGCTGGGTCATCCGCTGTGACTGGGCCGGGTTCAGCTGGAGCATCCGGGCGTCCGTATATCGGTTGATCCGGATCAGGCTCAGGTCGGTGAGGAGGGCGTCCAGCTCCTGCCGGTTCGCCAGGAGCCATGCCAGGATTTCCCGGTCCTCCATGGCGCCCAGCGTGGAATTTCCAGGCGCGACCATCTCTTTCAGGGAGCCGTGGGCGAGGGCCCGGTCAAAGAAGGTGAGATAGTCGTTGATGGCGACGGGATCGTGCCGGGAATGGGTACGGAGGGACAGTTCCGATGCTATATAATTAAAGGCGGGGATACTGTTGAGCGTTTCCTGCCGCATGGACATGGCCAGGTTGTTCTTGACCCCGAGGCTGTTGGAGAGCGAGGCCGCATACATGAGCGGAATCCGGTTCACCCAGATAGATTTGTGGGTGCCCAGCATCTCCCGGGTCTGCCCGCTGCGCAGCAGATAGCCTTTCCGCTTCATCTTTTGGGCCGACAGGGCATCGCCCTTCAGGACGGCGGTCATCTTCTGGTAATCCACCCAGGCGTCGCGGACAAACTTCAGCTCGTCTCCGGCGGGGTTTTTCCTGACGTAGCCATCGACGGCTTCGATGAAGCGGTCGGCCAGGATGTTCTGCTTCTGCAGGGTGGCGTAGGCGAGCGAGACGTTGATGAAATGCTTTTTCAGGTCGGGACAGGGCTTTCCGGAAAGCGCGGCGTCCAGGTCTTCACCCGAGAGGACCAGCTGGTTATAAATATTGGATAGCTGGGGACGGGTTGCGCGGATCTCATGCAGGATGTCGTCGAATTCCGTCAGGTTGCCTGCCGTCTCGCTGGACAGGTCGCTCAAAACGTCGAACTGGAGCGTGCGGGCCTGCATGACCGTGTGGGCGGTGGCGATATTCTGCTGGTAGGTGGTATCACAGCGCAGCCCTTCTTCCATGTCGTCCAGTGGCTCCGTCGGAAACTTGTCCCAATCATGCATCATGAGACCGATACTGCCGCCGGACTGTTCGTGATGGGCATGACAGCCCGCGATCATGGACAGGATCAGTCCTGCGAGCACGATTTCCACGGCCAGAATCAGAATGATTAACCCTTCTTTATAGTTCATGACAAACTGGTGAAGCTTTTGGGAAAAACAAAAGAGGCCGGCCTTTTCAGGCGGCCTCTTTCCGTTTTTCATAGTTTAGTGTCAGCAATTGGTGGTTAATAGTTTGCGTTTTCTCTGATGCAAAGGTAGTGTAAAGAATAGTCAAAAAACAAGCTTTCTCTGTTAAAATTTGGTCTTTGAACCAATTTTGTATGTCTAATAAGGATTCCCGGTCGAGCCGGGAATGACGACATGGGTATAGGGAATGACGAAAAATGTTTATCTTTGCGAAAAGCATTAAAACTATGAACCCGAAAGAACCCTTTGTGATTACGGTAAGCCGTGAAATCGGCTCCGGAGGACATACGGTAGGCCGTATTCTGGCAGAAAAACTCAACGTACGTTATTGTGATAAAGCCCTGTTGGACTCCCTCAAGAGCAAGTTCAACCTCACCGCCAGCGGAATCGAGAAGCTGAAAGGGCAGAAAAAGAACTGGCTGGCCGATTTCATCCAGTTCATCACCCCCGTCCCTTCGGCATCAGCCTTCCCGGTTGACGAAAAGTACGCCCAGGAGTTCCGCGCAGACGTTACCACGGACGATATATATAAGGCAGAGACCGATATCCTCATGGAACTGGCCGAGGAAAGCTCCTGCGTCATCTCCGGCCGTAGCGGTTTCCACGTATTCCGCGACCATCCCAACCACCTTAACGTATTCATTACGGCTTCTTTACCTAACCGTATCGCGCGCGTGATGAAGAAACAGGGCCTGACGAAGGAGGAGGCGGCCTCCCTGATCGAGATCATCGATACCCGCCGGGAAAACTACATCCAACGTTACGCAAATACCAGCCGGTATGACGCCCGCAATTATGATATCGTCCTTTGCTCCGACGGTCACACCGAAGAGGAGCTCGCTGCGCTGATTCTTTCTTATATAGGCTGACGTTCCAAAATCGAAACATGCGCTTTTGTTTTTTGGAACAACGGCGCAAAATAAGTGTAAAAACGCGTCAAATTGACGCGTTTTTACAGTAATATGGTGTTTTTGTATCCATTTTGACAAAAATACCACTCAACTTTTTACTGATTTTTACGAATGATTGGTTTGGATTCCCCAACTTTGTTTCCGGAAAAATTAACCACAAAAGAAGTTTAATAGTTAGTAGCATTTCAAGACATGAATACAAACAACAACCTCATCAAAACTATTCGCGTGGAAGTGGAAGAGCGTCAGGCCTTCCTGGACCCCAGTCTGACGCTCGCCTCCCTCGCCGAACGCTGCCGTACGAACCGCACTTACGTCTCCGCCGCTTTGATGGACCTGGGTGGTTTCTTCTTTTATGTGAACCGTCTCCGTCTGACGTATGCTGCTACGTGGCGCAAGAAACATCGGGAATCCACGGTCGAGCAAGTAGCCCTTGCTTCCGGCTTCAACTCCAGACAGTCTTTTTATAATGTCAGACGTCAGCTGACCAAGTAGCTGTCAAAATCTTACAATTTTTCTTGTTTTTACGGATGCAAAATGCGACATTTGCATCCGTTATGCTTTATACCCAGGAAGACCTCGTTTTCAGCGCAGCCCTAGCGGTTTACATCGGCATCAGTATCATGACTTCCGTCGTCAGATGGGGGCACAGGTGCGAGCCGTTTGCCAGGCATATGGATTTCTACCATCCTGCCTGGAGAACCGTGGTGTTCTGCTTTCTGACGAACATACTCATGATTCCCGTGGTATTCATGCCCCAGGAAGCAGATGCCATCCTCGCCCTCCGCGTGATGCTGATGCTGTCTTCCCCTTATTTCTGCGCCATGCTGCTGTTCACCCATTTCGGCAGGATGGTGAACATGGGCCACTGGAAGACTTCCCTCTACATGCTGTCGCTTCCTTTTGTCGTGCTGGTTGGAGCCGCCCTCTGGGTCGCCTTGAAGCCCGGAACGCAGCTGGTAGGTGCCTGGGCGCGTCAGCTCGGCGCCCTTTCCGGTACCATGGCCCTTCTGTTCCTCCTTTCCTTTATCATGGCCCTGGTCCTGATCGGCAGCGCCCGCAAGCGTTTCTCCGAAAAGAACTTCTCCAGTAAGGAGGACTTTCCCAAGAGCATCGTCCTGCATGCCGCTATCCTGTCGGCCCTTCACGTCATTGTCAGCTGGAGCATGTCCTTTTCCCACGACAAGTGCTTCCTGGCCATCGGTTTCCTGGTCCTGAGTTGCCTGAATATCGTTTTCCTGCTCGCCTCCATGAAACCGCACCGCGCTTTTGACTTGCGCCGCATGGAGGAGGAATCCCGCGTGAAGGAACTTATCGAGGAAGAAGAGGCGAACAATTGGGAAGAACCTGTGGAAGAAATCGACGCGCAGTCCATTTCAGACGCCCGCAAGGAGGAACTCATCCACATCATCCGCCACGCCGTGGAGGAAGAAATGGCCTATCTGGACAGCCACCTTTCCCTGGCCACCCTGTCCCGTATCTGCGGCGTAAACCGCAGCTATCTGTCGGCCGTCCTCAGTGAGAACATGGGCGGATTCTTCAATTACATCAACCGTTGCCGCCTGGATTACGCTGCCAAATACAAGGCGGAGAATCCCGCCGCTTCCGTGGAAGACATCGCCATGTCGTCCGGTTTCGGCTCCCGACAGAGTTTCTACAACGCCCGCAGGCAGCTTGAAAAATAGCCGCTTTTTTAGTACCTTTGCTGTCTATGTCGGCAGAAGGTAATATCATTGTAAAGAAAGCCCGTGTTAACAATTTAAAGGAGATTACGGTGGAGATCCCCCGTAACCGTCTCATCGTCGTAACCGGTGTGAGCGGCAGCGGAAAGAGCTCGCTGGCGTTCGACACCTTGTTCGCCGAGGGGCAGCGCCGTTTTGCCGAGAGTCTCTCATCCTATGCCCGCCAGTTCCTGGGCCGCATGTCCAAGCCGGACGTGGACAGCATCGAGGGCATCCCGCCGGCCATCGCCATCGAGCAGAAGGTGAATATCAAGAATCCCCGCTCGACGGTGGCCACCACCACGGAAATCTACGACTACCTCCGCATCCTTTTCGCCCGCATCGGCCGAACCTATTCGCCCGTGAGCGGAGAAGAAGTGAAGGCGCAGGGCGTGCCTGACGTACTGGCCGTACTGGCCGATGGCAACCCGCATGCCGTCTATATCCTCGCAGACCTGCGCTGGGACACGCGCGAGGACAAGGTAGAGCTCATGCTCTCCCTCAAGGAGGAAGGTTATGGCCGATTGTTCTCCCCGGCCGAAGGCACCATCTACCAGATCGAGGACATCATGAAACGGGACGGCGCCTATCCCGCCGGCCTGTGGCTCCTGGTGGACCGCGTCAAGACCTCCGGCGTCCTGGACGAGGACATGCGCACGCGTATGCACTCCTCCATCCAGGCCGCCTTCGACAAAGGCAACGGCGACATGGCCCTCTGGGAGATGCCCGGTCAAGCCGGGCATGACGGAAAGGTCGCCGTAAATGACGTCATGGCCGGCCACGACCGGCCATCTCTTATGAGGTTTTGCTCCAGGTTCGAGCGCGATGGATTGGTGTTCCGGAAGCCGGACGAGTACCTGTTCAGTTTCAACAGTCCGCTGGGGGCCTGCCCCGTGTGCGGCGGTCTGGGCAAGATCGTGGGCGTGAGCGAGGACCTGGTGGTCCCTGATAAGACCAAAAGCATATATGACGGTGCCATCGCCTGCTGGCGGGGAGAGAAGATGGGATGGTTCAAGGACCAGCTCATCAAGAACTCGGAGAAACTGGGCATTCCCATCTTCGAACCTTATGCCAAGCTTACGGAGCAGCAGAAGCGCATTATCTGGACGCACCGCGGAGACTACGAAGACCCCGATGCCTTCTGCGGCCTGGATCAGTTCTTCGAATGGGTAGAGAGCAACCGTTACAAGATACAGTACAAGTACATGCTCAGCCGGTATTCCGGCCGGACCACCTGCCACGCCTGTGGCGGCAGCCGGCTCCGGAAAGAGGCCCTGTACGTAAAAGTGGCCGGAAAGACCATCCACGAGCTCATGTCCATGACCGTGGATGACCTGCTTACCTGGTTCAAGGAGATGCCCGGTCAAGCCGGGCATGACGGAAAGGTTGCCGTAAATGACGTCATGGCCGACTCCAATCGGCCATCTCTTACAGAAATAGAAAGGGAGATTGCCGGGAAGACGATCGAAGAGATCGTGTACAGGCTGCAGTGCATCCAGGACGTGGGACTGGGGTATCTGACCTTGAACCGTACCATGAACACGCTGTCCGGCGGTGAAAGCCAGCGCGTGAACCTGGTGACGGCCCTCGGCAGTTCCCTCGTCGGCTCCATGTACATCCTGGACGAGCCTTCCATCGGCCTGCATCCCCGGGATACGGACCGGCTCATTTCCGTGCTCAAGCGGCTGCGGGACATCGGCAACACGGTCGTCGTCGTGGAACATGACCCGGAGATCATCAAGGCGGCCGATTACCTCATCGACCTGGGCCCGAAGGCCGGCGTGAATGGGGGAGAGGTGGTTTTCGCCGGAAAACCCGAGATGCCCGATCAAGTCGGGCATGACGTCATGGCCGACCCCGATCGGCCATCTCTTACCCTACAGTATTTGGCCGGTATCCGGAAGCCTTATCAGAGAGAGAAGAAACCCTGGCACTATTCCATCACGGTGGAAGGCGCCATGCAGAATAACCTCAAGGACATCAATGTCCAGTTCCCGCTGAACGCTTTCACGGTGGTCAGCGGCGTGTCCGGCAGCGGCAAGAGCTCGCTGGTGGGGGACATCCTCTACCCGGCCCTGCACCGCCGCATCAACGAGACCGGAGACCTGCCCGGCACCTTCAAGGGCCTGTCGGGAGACCTGGGACGCATCACCCGGGTGGAATACGTGGACCAGAACCCCATCGGCAAGAGTTCGCGTTCCAACGCCGTCACTTATCTGAAGGTGTACGACGACATCCGCAAGCTCCTGAGCGACCAGCAGTACGCCCGCATCAACGGATTCACTCCCAGCTATTTCTCCTTTAACCAGGAGGGCGGCCGCTGCCCGGAATGCCAGGGAGACGGCTTCGTGAAGATCGGCATGCAGTTCATGGCCGATGTCACCATGCTGTGCGAAAGCTGCGGCGGCAAGCGCTTCAAGCCGGAAATCCTGGAGGTCCGTTACCAGGGCCTGAACGTGGACGACATCCTGAACATGAGCGTGGAGCAGGCCATCGCCTTCTTCGGCGCGCAGAAAGAGGATACGGCCAAAAACATCGCCCAGAAACTGCAGCCCCTGATGGATGTGGGACTGGGGTATATCAAGCTCGGCCAGCCGTCCAGCACGCTGTCCGGCGGCGAGAGCCAGCGCATCAAACTGGCTTACTTCCTGTCCCTGGCTTCGGGCGGCAGGGAGAAGATCCTGTTCATCTTCGACGAACCCACCACGGGCCTGCATTTCTACGATGTGGAAAAGCTCCTGAAGGCCTTCGACGTTCTTATCTCCAAGGGACACACGGTCATCGTGGTCGAGCACAACGTGGATGTCATCCGCAGCGCCGACTGGATCATCGACCTGGGCCCCGACGCCGGGGACAAGGGCGGGGAAGTGGTGTTCGCCGGTACCCCCGAAGACCTGAAAACGCAAGGTAAAACATTTACAGCCCAATACCTATGAAAAAGATTGCAGCTATCACCATGGTCCGCAACGACGATTTCTACCTGCGCAAATGGGTAGAGTACTACGGTCGTGAACTGGGCGGCAAAGAACATCTGTACATCTATTTCGACGGCCTGGATCAGGAGATCGCCCCCTTCTGCGAAGGCACGCACGCCGAGAAAGTGGAAAAGATCGGCACGCAGGTCGTATCGGCCGAAAAGGGCCGTCTCAAGCACCTCTCCCTGAAAGCGGCCGAACTGCTCGCGGGCGGCTACGACCTCGTCATCGGCGTGGACGCCGATGAATTCGTCGTCGTAGATCCCAAGCTGGGCAAGACCCTCGTGGAGTTCCTCAGTGAGCTCGACGTAAAGGGATCCGCTTCCGGCCTCGGCCTGGATTTCGGCCAGAAGATGGGCGAAGAACCCGATATCACGGAGGACAAGCCTTTCCTCCAGCAGCGGCATTACGCCCAGATCGGCACGCGCTATACCAAGCCGTCCATCCTGGCCAGGCCCTACACCTGGGGAAGCGGCTTCCATCGCATCAAAGGACATAATTTCCATATCGTCAAGGACCTGTACCTGTTCCACTTCGGCTACTTTGACATGAAGCGGCTGCAGGACCGTTTCCAGGACAAGGACCGCCTGGCCCAGGGCTGGGGCAAGCACATGCAGAAGCGTTCCCGCGCCATCCGCCTTGTGACCGAACTCAAGGCCCGCGCCTTCGAACCCTGGACGAAGTTCGCCCGTATCTGCCAGCGCATCGCCCGTCCGCCCTATGCCTGGAACAAGCCCGGCATGTTCGGTCTGCGCCTGATCGTCCGTATTCCCGACCGTTTCCAAAATATCGTCTAAATGGATAAGCCCCTCGTTTCCCTGATCGTTCCCATCTACGGGGTGGAGGCGTACATCGAACAGTGCGCCCGCTCGGTGTTGGGACAGACCTATCCCGACATGGAGTTCATCTTCGTGAACGACGGCACCCGGGACGGGTCCATGGACGTGCTCTCGCGCGTTTTGAAGGACTTCCCGGACAGGAACGTCAAGATCGTGAACAAGGAGAACGCCGGCCTGCCGCAGGCGCGGAAAAGCGGCCTGGAAGTCGCCACGGGCGAATACGTGATGCACGTGGACGCCGACGACTGGATCGAGGCCGATGCCGCCGCGCGCCTGGTGGAAAAGGCCCTGGAAACCGGTGCCGACCTGGTCTATTGCGACTTCTGGAAGGAATACGCCAACCGCAGCAAGCTGGACCACGAGCGCCTTTATACGGTGGAAACCAAAGCCCGCTGGATGAAGCGCCTCTATAACGACGGCGCCTACGGCTATGTCTGGTGCAAGTTCGCCAAGCGTTCTTTGTATGAAGGTATTTTTGCGCCCCGCTTCAATATGCACGAGGACATCATCTTCTCCACGCAGCTGATCTTCCGCGCTACGAAGATCGCGCAGCTCAGCGTTCCGCTCATCCACTACCGCCGCACCAACGATTCGTCGGCCACGCGGGTGGGGCGGGCCAAGCGCAGGACGCAATCGGCCCGGAATATCCTGGATCTGGTGGCCAACGGTGGACCGGAGGTCGCGGTCGTCCGCCGGGAGATGATAAAAAAGGCCGCATGGAATGCTTTCCGATACGACCGTTCTCTATTCGTTGAATATCCTTTCCTGAAGGAGGAGGCTCCTACTCTTTTGAAGCTGCTAGGCGTTTAAAGAGCGCGTCCCACTGATCCATGATCTTGTCCTGGGTGTAATCTGACGTCTTGGCGTTCACAGCCCGGCCCATGCTCTTGCGCAGCTCGGGATTCTCGATGAGCGTGCAGATCTTGTCGGCCATGGTGTCGATGTCTCCCTGGTCGGCCAGCATGCCGCTTACGCCGTCCTCGATGAACTCGGAGGGACCGCAGGGGCAGCGCATGCACACGCAGGGCAGGCCGACGGCGGCGGTTTCCAGCAGCACCATGGGGAAGCCTTCGTACAGGGAAGTCATCAGATACATGGAACTGTTGAGCATTTCGGTCTTGATGTCGGAGGTGGCGGGATGCACCTTGATGACGTCCTCCAGGCCCTCTTTATGGATCAGGCGTACAATCTTTTCCTTCTTCTTGCCGTTGCCGTAAAGGTCCAGGATCCAGTCCGGATGGCGCTCGTGCACCTTTTTCCATACATGGACCATGCTGGCGTAGTTCTTCTGCTTGTCAAAGCGGCCGGCGCTGATGGCATGGTTCGCCTCCAGGGGAGCCTGCTTGTCGGACGTGAAGGTGAGGGGATTGTAGATCTGCTCCAGGTTGGGGCAGTAGGGGCTCCATGTCTGCTTGTCTTCCTTGGTGAGGACGACGAAGCAGTCCAGTCCGGCCGAGGCTTTCTCGTAGCGGCGGAGGCGGAGACGCTTCCCTTTGACGAGATAACTGTCGTGGGCGAAGTGCAGTTCGGCCATGATGACCGGCGCCAGGCCCTTGAGTTCGTGTAGGTGGGTGAACTCGCGGAAAACCAGCGAGTTGACGATATCCGGTTTTTCCTCTTTGATGAGCGCTTTCAGAGCACGCATGTAGCGGCCCATGTTCCACGGCATGTGGATGTTGACGCCCAGGTCAATATGTCTCACGTGGGGATCCAGCGGGAAGAAAGTCGGTCTCCCTTTCTGGTGATTGGTGACGATCACCACGTCGTATCCGTATTTTGTGGCGAGCAGGTTCGCTTTCATGATCAGCACTCTCTCCAAACCTGCCGAATTGTAAATCGTATTTGCGAGGTAGAATATTTTCATGGGCGCAAATTTACGCTTTTTTCTTAGTATATTTGCATACTATGAAAGGAATTGTACTTGCCGGCGGGTCCGGCACACGGCTGTATCCCATCACCAAGGGCGTGAGCAAACAGCTCCTGCCCATCTATGACAAACCCATGGTGTATTACCCCATCAGCGTGCTCATGCTGGCGGGCATCCGGGATATCCTCATCATCTCCACACCGCAGGATCTTCCGGCCTTCCGTCGCCTGCTGGGCACGGGAGAGGACTTCGGCGTGCATTTCTCCTACGCCGAGCAGCCCTCCCCGGACGGCCTGGCGCAGGCCTTCCTCATCGGCAAGGACTTCATCGGCGAGGACAGCGTGTGCCTGGTGCTGGGAGACAACATCTTCCATGGCAGCGGTTTCGTGCCGATGCTGAAGGACGCCGTCGCATCGGCCGATGCAGGCAAGGCCACCGTCTTCGGCTACTGGGTGAGCGACCCCGAGCGCTACGGCGTGGCCGAGTTTGACCAGGCCGGCAACTGCCTCTCCATCGAGGAGAAGCCGCAGCATCCCAAGAGCAATTACGCCGTGGTGGGCCTCTACTTCTACCCGAACAAGGTGGTGAAGGTCGCCTCCGAAATCAAGCCCTCGGCCCGCGGAGAGCTGGAAATCACTTCCGTGAACCAGACCTTCCTGGAGGCAGGGGAGCTCAAGGTCCAGACCCTGGGCCGCGGCTTCGCCTGGCTGGATACCGGCACCCACGATTCCCTCGCCGAGGCCTCCATCTACATCGAGACCATCGAAAAGCGGCAGGGCCTGAAGGTCGCCTGCCTGGAAGACATCGCCCTGCAGGCCGGCTGGATCAGCTCCGACAAGGTGCGCGCCATCGCCGCCCCCATGGCCAAGAACCCCTACGGTCAGTTCCTGTTAAGACAGGCCGAAGAACATGATAAACATTAAGGAAACTACCATTCCCGGCATCGTCATCATCGAACCTGCGGTGTTCGGTGACGCGCGCGGATATTTCATGGAGAGCTGGAACCAGCGCGACTTTGACGAGGCGCTGGGCCGCCCCATCCGTTTCGTACAGGATAACGAGAGCAAGAGCCGTTACGGCGTAGTCCGCGGCCTGCATTACCAGAAAGGTCTTTTCTCCCAAAGCAAGTTGGTCCGGGTGATTTCCGGCCGGGTGCTGGACGTGGCGGTGGACATCCGCCGCGGCTCGCCCTGGTTCGGCCAGCATGTCGCCTGCGAACTCAGCGGGGAGAACCATCGGCAGTTGTTCATCCCGCGCGGCTTCGCGCACGGTTTCGCCGTCCTCAGCGAGGAGGCCGTCTTCCAGTACAAGTGCGACCGCTTCTACAGCCCCGCCTCCGAAGGCGCCATCGCCTGGAACGACCCCGCCCTGGGCATCGACTGGGGCCTCCCCGAGGCCGATATCATCCTTTCCGAGAAGGACAAGCATCACCCCCTCCTGGCCGATGCTACCTCCCTGTTTGACTACGACGAAGACCTCTACGCAGAATGAGAGTACTAGTAACAGGTGCCAACGGCCAGTTAGGGTGCTCCCTTAGAAAGATGGCCGATCAGGTCGGCCATGACGTGCCCGGCGACCATTCCGTCATTCCCGGCGACCATTCCGTCATGCCCGACCTGATCGGGCATCTCTCTTGGGTGTTCACTGACGTTGAGGAGTTGGACATCACTGACCTGGCTGCCATCCGTAAGATGGTGGCGGACGAAGGCATTGACGTGATTGTGAACTGCGCCGGCTACACGAATGTGGAAGGGGCCGAGGATAACCCGGACCTGGCCGAAAAACTGAACGCCGAAGCCGTCGGCAACCTCGCCACCGCCATGAAGGAAGTAGGCGGCCTGCTCATCCACATCTCCACCGACTACGTCTATGGCGGCAAACCCCTCTGCACCCCCATCTCCGAAGACGAAACCCCCGCCCCGCAAGGCGTCTATGCCGTCACCAAACTCCACGGAGAAGAAGCCATCCGACGCATCGGATGCCGCCACATCATCATCCGCACCGCCTGGCTCTACAGCGAATTCGGCAAGAACTTCGTCAAGACCATGCTGCGCCTCACCGCCGAGAAACCCACCCTCAAAGTCGTCAACGACCAGCGAGGCACCCCCACCTACGCCGGCGACCTTGCCAATGTTATAGTTAGATTACTTTCAGATATAAATAAACTGGATGTAAAGGGAAGAGTCGTAGGGAAGGCAGAAGAGGGAGAGGAGTTTTCGGGAGCATCGGCCCTCTATTTTGCGAGCGAAAAGTCCTCTCCCTCTTCTGCGAATATATACCATTATACTAATGAAGGCGAGTGTACTTGGTATGAGTTTGCCAAGACGATTGCAGAGTATGCCGGGCATACTTCGTGCGACATTCAGCCCTGTACCAGTGATGAGTTCCCCTCGAAGGTGCATCGGCCCGCTTACTCCGTCCTGGACAAGGGCAAAATCAAATCCGCCCTTGGGATCTCGATACCCCATTGGACGGATTCGCTGAAAATATGTCTTAAGGCGCTTATATAAAGCGCATTACCAGGATTCTTACACAATCGGCCACGCGCTTTCCGGAGTCCGTGGCCTTTTCGTATAACTCCGCCAGGTTCTTGTACTTGGTCATCTCTCGCAGGTCCGGCTCCTGGGCGAAGATGAAACCTACGTACGTCTCGTAGGCCTCGTCCGCGTCATGCTCCAGTTCGGTTACGCGGTCTGCCTGCAGCGTGATGGCCGTGGCGTTCTTCTTCATGTTCACCAGCAGCGACATCATGTGCTGCAACGCTTTGGCCTCGTTCTCGATGATACGGGACAACTCCTGCAGCTGCGCATCGATGCGGGCCGGCTTGTAGATGTTCAGGGCATTGGCGCAATCCTTGAGCACATCCAGGAAATCGTCTATCGCCATGGATACCTTGGTCAGTTCCCGGCGCACACCCGGACTCAGGGAAATGTGGGAGATCTCTTCCCGGAACTCCGTGAGCATCGCGTCACCCTGATGCTCCAGGTTACGCATCTCTTTGAACGTGTTTTTCCAGCTGGACGTGTCCAGGGTCAGCTGCATGGCGCAGAAATGGCGGGCGCTCTCGGTTAGAAGGGAGGCCTGGCGCTCCAGAATAGGAATTAAGTCACGCGTCGGATAAAACAAACGACGTAAGTTCATAAAAAACATATCTTTTTTTTGTCCGAAAAATCGGCTGATTTATTAAAATCTTAGCCACAATCGGCTAAAACACTACTTTCTGCTAACCTTTCTTTGGTTTTGCGTTTTCCCTTCCTTAGTTTTGCTTCGGACCAAAAATAGAGCCCGACATGAAACGAAGAAACCAAAAAGGCCGGTTTACCCGTCTAAAACATGCTTATCCTTTCTGCTTACACCACACCGTGCGTTGCGCCTCTGCAACAACCATGGCTGCACTCTTGCAGCTCCCGGCCTTTTTCCTTTCTTCATGCGCTGTAACACACGAAGATACCCTACCAAGCATGGAACGGCAAATATATATACAATGGACCAATTATCCAAGACAGGCCCTGCTGAATTGTTTTTATTTTGACACGAAAGGCGCTCAGAATCTGGACAGTTTCCAGCAAATCCCCGTCTGGGGAGAGGGAACCGTGCCCGGCCTGTCCAGCGTAGGGCAGCGCCGGCTGGTCATCGTCTGCGAAAAAGAAGATTCCGGCACCGACTGGTACGCTGTCCGGAACTACGCCGACCTGTGCAAACACCGTTTCCGTCTGGAGAATGAAGACCCCGCCCGTCCCCAGATGGTGGCCGAAGTCCTGCTGGAGGAGTCCGTCCTGCAGAATACCGTCGTCACCCTCACGCCCGCCCTTACGCGCATCGGCCTGCGCTCTATATCGGCCGATTTCAGGGGAAAGCCCTATGCCGATGAGCCCTTCGTCGTGGACGCCGTTTACCTCGGCTATGCCGTCACGGAGTGCCTGCCCCTGGCGCTGGGGTCCGGTCGGCCCGCTCCGCTTTCCTGGATCAATGCCGGCGAGGCCGATAGCGTCGCGCTCCGGAAGTTTCCCCTTCCGGGGATGCTTTGGCAGGGGGACATCGGCCCTGTTGGGGCGCAGCGGCAGGAGATTTCGCGCAATTTCTACTGCTATCCCGGTCCGCAGGTTCGGCTGGTCCTGGCGGGGCGGGTGGGGGACGACGTCTGCTACTATCCCGTTTCGGTGGGGCCGCTGCAGGGCGGCAAGGCCTATCAGCTGGACCTGACCCTAACGCGGAAAGGCTCGCCTTCGCCGGACATTCCCGTACAGGCGGGGACGGTCGTGGTGGACTCCTTTACTGAGCCCTGGGAAACTCATGAAACGACATACGTTGCCCTATGAGAAAGGTTTTCATAATATTGATTTGGGTAGTCCTGACTGCGTGCACGCGGGAAACATTACGCGTAAATAGCACTCTCATCCTGCTTGCGAACCAGCAAGAGTTCTCTACGCGTGCACCCAGCCCGGACGAGATCCGCATCACCGATTGTAACATTCTTGTTTTTAACCCGTACGGGGACATGGAAGAACGGATCTTTATCCCGGACCGTGCCCTCCGGGCCGAAGACGGATACTTGAAATACGAAGTCCGCCTGCTTCGGGACGTGCCCTATACGCTGCTGGTAGCCCTGAACCTGGGATACGCCCTGCCGCAGATGACCCTCGACGAAGCCCGCACCTACCGCTACCACATGGCCTATCCGGACGAATACAGTCGCGGCCTTCCCATGGTGGCGCTGCGGGAAGCCGTGACGCCGGGGGACAGCATCCATCTTCGGGCGCAGCGGCTGATGGCCCGCGTGGACCTGCAGCTGGACCGGCGGCAACTGTCAGACGACATCTTCCTGAAAGTGACCGACGTCGAGGTAGGGGGGAGCGCCTCTTCCGTGCAGCTTTTCCCCGGCAGCGTGGCCGAGGACGTCTTCCGGCAGGGCTTCACCCACCGGAACGAGGAAGTGCAGTCCTTGAACCGCTTCGACGCCGCCGGCCTCAGCGAAACCGTCAGCCTCTACGTCCTGGAGAACCTCGCCGAAGGTTCCTACGTAGAGATCAAGGCCGAATACCACAGCGACGACCAGCACACCGAAGCCGGCGAACGCGTTACTTACCGCTTTGACCTTCCTCCCTTGCGACGTAACGGCGTCTATCCCGTCGTCGCCGCATTCAAACAATAAAGGTGGCCTTTTTCAAGGTCACCTTTATGATTGCGTATCGGCCGATTAACCGCCGAAGTTGTCGAAGAAGATGCTCTCGGGTGCGACGCCGAGGGAATCCAGCAGGTCGCACACGCACTTGGTCATCATGGGCGGGCCGCACATGAAGTACTTGATGTCCTCGGGGGCCTCGTGGTCCTTGAGGTAGGTCTCGTTCATCACATTGTGTACGAAACCGGCGGTGTACTTCACGCCTGCAGCATCGGCTGCGGGATCCGGACGGTCCAGGGCCAGGTGGAAGTGGAAGTTCGGGAACTCCTTCTCGATCTCGGCGAAGTCTTCCAGGTAGAAGGCTTCCACCAGGGCGCGGGCGCCATAGAAGAAGTGCACGGGCTTCTTGGTCTTCAGGGTCTTGAACAGGT
>JAEEGK010018020.1_pt1 | contig 15316 bp, 18 predicted proteins | sample 8958771 | NCBI WGS metagenome assembly JAEEGK01 (sample SAMN16246547, study PRJNA631951) | gut metagenome | biome: gut microbiome; feature: rumen; material: SC-attached | host: Bos | place: Iran: Karaj | collected 2018-10 | reverse complement strand
GAAGGGTTATGTATCCATCATCGACTTGCTCGACAAAGAGTCTATTGAATACGGCATCAACATCATCGACCACGCAGCAGAGCCCATGGCAGGTGCCATCGTCACCGTTCGCCAGCTGCTCCAGTTCGTGCAGACCTTCATGATGCAAGCGCGCGTGAACCAGGCACAAGCTCAGAACGAGTAAAATGTAAAAATTGAGGGCTGCGTGAGCAGACTCGATGTGAAACATCAATAATTCAAGGCTTCCCAAACGGGAAGCCTTGCTTATTGTTGTTGGTTCTGGCTTTTTATCAGATTTCTGCCGAATTGTTTGGTAAGAGCAGAGAAGTTGGGCGGAATTCAACACAGGGGACACACCTTGACTTTAATTTGCGAGAAAATAATCGTTGTATCTGTTTGAGAGTCAAATGGTTTTGGCAATAGGTTGACGATGGCGCAAAAAAATCTGCAGAAAACCTTTGTAGAAAGGAAATAATGGATTATTTTTGTTCCCGATTTCGGTCATTAGACCGACCTAAACCACATTATAAACTATTTAACTCCTTTTCCCTTATGGATATAGAAAAGCAACGAACAACGCCGCAGGCGAGCATGAAAAGTAAGTCTAGTCTGCGGCGCAACAGGAAGAAAGCTTGCGACTGCAAGTTACCCTTCACAAAAATTGAAGCTTATTGCTTAACACGTGTAACTTGGGAAGAAGTAAGTCCTATCATCAATATGATAGAACTTGTATATGGCATTGATCCCCCACCGTGTATTAAGGCTTTTATCAAAAGAATCAAGCGTAAGTTTAAAAAAGCTATTTATGGTAGAACGATTGTCAACACTCAACAGGTGGTGATGAATCGTAATACCATTGAGGCCATGACTAAAGTAACTCATAATAAGAACGTAAACTTTGGAGGATAAGTCATGGAAATAGCTAAAAGATATGGCGCATTCGGTATTAAGTTTACTGGAGATGTGACGATCAATGGCCCAATGATAGACATTCATGACAATGGGCGCGTGTATGTGCATACTGAGAAGATGGGCTCGACTGTGGATCAAGAATGTGATGAGGAATGGGAGGCTGTGCGCCTGAAATTCTTCGATATGAAGAAATATGGTTCAGATGAGAAACAACAGCAGTTGAGAAAAGTGCTGCGTTATGCCTCTACCAAGATTGATGTCAAAAGCGGCAGAGACTGGTTTTGTGTGTATGCTGCAGCCCGATATGCTGAGGGTTGCCTCGGCTCAAAGTCGGAGTATGTGGAGTTCTTCTCGGATATCGAGCTGCTGATGTCAGATGTTCTGAAGCGAATCAATCAGAATGAGACTGGCCATAAACGTTATAAGTCTTATTATGAACTTCTGAGAAGAGAGGTTGACAGCTGGTTCGTGTTTGATGGCAGTCTGCCTCCCATCAATGAGATGGTATATAAGCCCTGTTTCGGATGCACTGAGGATCAGTTCAGAAGAAGCAGTAAGATTATAAAGGATCTATATCGTCGTTTGAAGGACATTTAGTATCCCTTTTTGAAACGTTTTAGCCGGATAGCAATACGCTATTCGGCTTTTTTTATGCCTTTGCCGTAGGACGTGTAGGACGAAAACGGCTTTTTCGTAGTATCGGTAGGACAGCCCCTTTCAAACACGCTTTTTTCCTTTAATCGCCCAAGAATCATGCTTAACTTTGCACTGCAATCAGATCCCAGAGGGGGTGAGGAATTGCAGTGTTCATTGAGGCTTCGCCTCGAAAATCGGCTGCACCTCAGCAAAGTTTGAAAGCGAGCTTTCACTTTGTATTCAGTTTGCGCGATCTTTGACATATTGTTACGTTGAGTTAAGATAAACTTTTTCTGAATTAAGGTTTTTACTTTGCATAAATTTGCTTGGGCGGTCAGCGGACTGCCAAACCCTGCCCTGTCGTGAGACACGGCAGTTTTTTTAGATAGTTCACGTACGCACATACGCGTGCATTTATTAATAATTTAAAAACAACAAAATTATGAATGAAATTCAAAGAAGTAATGCGATGGGTGCCGGGCGCATGACATCGCTGGAGATTGCCGAAGTTACCGGTAAGAATCATTTCGACCTGCTGAGAGCCATCCGCAAGATGGAGCTTGCATGGGAGAAAACATGTAAATGCAAATTTGCATTGACATCGAGAACCATCGTTCAACCGAATGGAGGAACGCGCGAGGTGCCCTGTTATCTGCTCACTAAAACCGAGTGTCTTTACATCGCCACGAAGTTCAATGACGAGGCGCGCGCCAAGTTGGTAATCAGATGGCAACAGTTGGAACAGGAGCGTTTGATGCAACAGGGTGTCAGACGGCTGTTGGTGACCGAACAGGATGTGATGCACGAGGCAGAGCAGATTATCGGACGCACGCTGGTATCATTCAACCAAAATGCCGACGGCTGTATCACTGCCAGCGACATTGCCGAGGCATTAGGTATGGAAGTGAAGGATCTGAACTCTTTTCTTACGGACAAGAAGGTTCAGAAATGGCAGCGGGGTCAGTACCGACTAACTCCCGAATATGAAGGACTTGGACTTGCACAGGACAGGCTCTTCATCTACTACTCGAAGGACGGGAAACAAAAGGAGCGCACTTATCTCGTCTGGACTACCAAAGGCGCAGAAATGATCGACAAGATGATTTTTGGAAATAGATTATAAAGTGGCAAGAAAAGTAGAACAAAGAGTAAAGCTGAACAAGTATCGAGTTCCGGTTAAGAAGTGCTGTATGTCATGCACTTTTAGAGATCTGACTCGATCCGTGGGAAAGCGATTCTGTCTCAAACAAGAGATAGACGTGCAAAGGGACTTCTATTGCCCGAAATGGCGAATGAGCCATACCCAGAGAATGGCGGGCTTTGCCCGAGGCAGCGTGAAGTGCAGAGAATATCTGATGTTCGTGCTGGCGGTAAGGGAGGATGAAGCCCTGGCGATTGAGCGAGGCGAAGAGGTTGAGGTCAAGACCATCGAAGCGCTCAGAGCCGAATTTTTAGAGAATCATGGAGAAATCTATGAGATAGATTAAACATTAAATTTCAGAAAACATTAAAAATTAAATTTCAGAGTTATGAAGGAAATGATTTTAAGAGTGGTGAAGTGCGGGGAGTGCTTTACAGTGAAGAGTGAGAAGAGTGAAGGCGGTGTGCTGAATAAGCGTACGCTTGTGTTGCAGGAACTCGGCGGTAAGTACGAGAACTGCTACGTGGTGACAGCCTTAGGCAATCTGGCTTCGATCCAGTTTAACGAGGGCGATTTGGTGATTGCTACGCTGAAGTTTCAAGCCCGAGAGTACAACGGACAGATGTTTATGGACGTAGTAGCAACGGAGTTGATTAAACATTCTTTTAGTCGCTAAAGCTTTGTAAAAGCGAGCATAGCTCGAGCGAAACATTAAACATTAAATTTCAGTAATTGAGTTGAAGTGAGGAGGATGTTCTCGAGTAAATGGCCAAAGATTCTGACCTTCTGCTCACAATAACTCAAAAACAATGAAAAAGAACAATAACAACAACATTAAAACAACAACATTTAGTGCCCTGGTGGCAGTGAGCAAAACAGAGTGTGGAATGGATTATATGCAGGTGTTGCCTGATAATCCGAGTGTAGGAATGATAGAGGCATTTCATGGCTTTGGCTATGGTCAGATGCTGAGCAACGGATCGTTTGATTTCGTTCGCAAAGTGCGGCATCGTGGCAAGCCAGAACTGAAGGTGGATTATGGCAGCCTGTCGTTTTGCACCGATGGTAACGACCGAGTGATTTTCACCGTTCCTGCCGATATGCGTGCGGATCTGCCGAAAATTCTGAAAAAAGGTATCAAGGATATTATCAATTATTTAAAGAAGGAGGGTTATAGCTTATGATCTATCGAATAACTTACGACAACAAGAAGCGCAAGCTGGCCCATCCTGTAAAAGATCGCGAGGAACTGATGGCTCTGAGAGATTCAAAATTGAATCTGGAGAAACTTGCCAAAGCGCGCCAAGGTGATGAGAAAGCCAAAGCAGACCTCCTGCAATTGGCCTATAATCTGGGTCATGTGGATGGTTTGATTGCGGGCTGCAAAAGTCAGGGTAGCTTCTTCTTTCATGATGTGGATTGCTATGACAAAGAGCAATCGGATGCCTTTAAGGAACTCATTTTGAGTAAAAAGGATGTTATCGGCTTGATGATGCTGGAACGTTCAGTTGGTGGCGGTTGGCATCTGGTATGCAAGCGTCTTCCTGGCACTACGATTTTAGAGAATCAGGTACGTGTGGCAACTGAACTCCAAATCGAGATGGACACCAATACCAAGGATTTGCAAAGGGTGGTGTATTCGACCAGTGGATCGCTCGAAGACCTGCCTTATCTGGATGATGCACTCTTTGAGGAGCCGATGACGGTTGAAGAGTGTGAGGCTGAGTATCAGCGTCTGAAGGAGCGTGAGAAGAAACGGCAGGAGCAAGTGCCGAAAGAGGCCAAGAAGGCGAATAAGCACTATAAGCCTTGGGAGGATACAGGAGATTCGAAGAAGGCTGTAGCTGCTGCAAAATCGCAGTCGGAAGAGTGTCGGGATGCTTCTCCAGAGAGCCCGAAGTCAGTAGGCTGTGCCGATGAGCGCATACGTTATATTGCCGAAGGCGTGATCAAGGAGAAGGGCCTTGAGAAGAGTGACTTCCTGAATGAAGGCGGTCGGCATACGACGGTAAAAGTATTCCTGAGTGGAGCCACCCAGTTGCTGACAAAGGAAGAGGCCAATGGTGTGCTTGCCGAGTTGATGCCCGAGCATTGGAAGGATGAGAACATCCAGGCGTTGGTGGAAGCCTTTTATGCCAACTACTACAACCCCACGCAACGACTCCCCAAGTGGCAGGAAACGCTCTTTACAGGCAGCCAACGGCTGAAGTCTGTCAGCGATCAGGCAGATACGTCAGCGGTGCTTTCACCACCACCGATGCCAAAGAAGATGCCCAAGCTGATAGAACTGCTGACATCCCGCTCACCTGAGATCTACAAGCCCGCTGTGGCTAACGCCGCTTTTCCGCCGTTGGGTACGCATCTCTGCAAAGTGCGCTTCTGCTATACTGATAATGTGGAGCATGAGGCCACGCTGATGAACTGCCTGATGGCAGGCACAGGTGCTGGTAAAGGCTGTATCGATGAGCCCATCAACCATATCATGGCGGATATCAAGCATCGTGATGAGGAGAACACCCGACGGGAAAACGAATGGAAGAAGGACTGTCAGAAGAAAGGCGCCAACAAGGATAAACTGGTAAGACCTGAGGGACTGGTGATCCAGCAGATTGACCCTGATATGACCAAACCCGCGCTCGTGACCCGAATGGATGAGGCAGAAGACCACTTCGTGTATGTGAAACTGAATGAGCTTGACCTCTTTGAACAACTGAAAGGTCAGACGGGCAAGCAGCATTTTCAGCTGATGTGTCTCGCCTTTGACCCGGGAGCCGAATACGGTCAGACGCGTGTGGGCACGCAAAGCGTGACCGCCCGCCCGAAGTGCCGATTCAACTGGAACGCCTGTACCACGATCCAGAAAGGTCGCAGGTTCTTCAGCCGCGTGCTCACCGACGGACCTATCAGCCGTATCAACTTCTGCACGATCCCCGAAGTGGAGATAGGGGCTGAACAGCCGATCTATGGCAAGTATGATGCTGAATTTGACGAGCAGCTGAAGCCTTACATCGACAATCTGACCAATGCCCGAGGCTTGATAGATTGTCCGCAAGCATACAAGCTGGCGAAGAAGATGCAGGAGGATTGTGCCGAGTTCGCCCGACTGTCGCAGGATCAGACCTATTGGAACCTCTCGCATCGCGCCATCGTCATCGCCTGGCTGAAAGCCTGTGTGCTGTATGTCGCCAATGGGCAGAAATGGGAGAAATCGATAGAGGATTTCATCAAATGGAGCCTAGACTACGATTTGTATTGCAAGATGGCTTTCTTCGGTGAGGACATCGAACGCGCCACTTATGACGGAGAACGTATCGGAACCCGAGGTCCAAGAAACCTGCTGGAGCTGCTGCCCGATGAATTCACCATCGAAGATGCCAAGCGTGTTCGTTTGCAACAAGGTAAGGGCACGGACAAGACTATGAATATGGTCAGCACGTGGAAGAAACGCTGCTATGTGGTACAGATGGCAGATGGCAGTTTTAAGAAGACCCCAAAGTTTATTAATAAGTAAAAAATATGCTACCACGAGGAATTAGAAACAACAACCCACTGAATATCCGTCGCACGGCGAAGGATCAGTGGAAGGGCTTACGAGCCCAACAGACTGACACCAGTTTTTGCCAGTTTGAGAGTTTAGAGTATGGTTGGCGCGCGGCCTTCTATCTGCTTACGCGTACCTATTATCATAAATATAGGCTGTTTACGATCCGGGCGATTATCAGCAAGTGGGCACCGCCCCATGAAAATCTGACTTCGACGTATATTGAGAACGTGAGTCGATTGACAGGTATTCCGCCTGATGAACCGATCGGCATTCCGTCGGATCAGCCCCAGCGTTGGATGGCACTAGGCGTGGCGATGGCTATTCAGGAGAACGGAACAGACTCGTTAGATCGCTCGACCTTGGTCGCTCTCCTTCTTGGAGAGAACTTCGCCATGTTGAGGGGGTGGGAATTAGCAAGAGAGGGCATTTAGCTCTCTCTTTTATGCCTTTTGCTTAATTATTTCTTTGGATTTTGTCAGCTTTTGAAGAATTATTTCTTTGGATTTTGTCATTTTTCGCTTAATTATTTGTTTGGATTTTGTCATTTAAGTACCACAATCACTTGATTTACAGCATTTTTTTTGTGAAAGAATATAAATTGGGAAAATTTGAACATTGGTTTATGTTTGTTTTTTCCTAATTTTGCAGCCGAAAACAGAAAAACGAAACATTATGGAGCTAGTTCCCCTGAAACCTCGAAGAGGAGAAGGTACATTACGGATCGATGACAGCGACGATTTTGTGGTGATAGAAAGTGTAGGCGCATTCCCCTCAAACGGCCTGTTGCCAGAGAGTGGCGTGTATATTGAGAATCATGGCGTGATCGTTGTCTGCACAGAGGGCATGGCTCAGTTTGAACACGATGGGCAGACCATCCAACTGCGCAAGAACGATATGTTCATATACATGATGTTGCGCAGTGTGATCACCAACTTCATGTCATCACAGAACTTCAACTGTCGCCAGATATGGTTTACTGCCAGTGAAGCCTGGAACGTGGATATGCATGGTTTGAAGAACTTGGCCGACCACGTGATGTTCCTGAAACAACATCCGAAGGTGAGTCTCTCTGAACAGGATGCCGCCATGTTTAACGATTACTTCCAGTTGCTCTGTCGCAGGATGCGCGACCGTACCCCCATGCTTTATATCGATATCGTGAGATCGCTCTTCAGTACCATCCTGTTGGAGGTGCTGGATATGGTGCGTCGTGGTATGATGGTAGAGGAGGATCAACATGAGCAGGGCGACAGCACGCCTGGTGTGCATCGGCAGAAGCTGGCCGACAGGTTCATGCAACTGGTGGAGCAGAGTGGTGGTCGCATCCGCAAGGTGGATGAGTTCGCCAGCCAGTTGAATGTCACCCCCAAATATCTCTCGATGCTGTTGAAGGAGACGATGAACCGTCGCCCCAGTGACATCATCCATCTTTTCACGCTGAAGGCCATCGAGCATCGTCTGCGCTTTACAGATATGTCGATACAGGAGGTTGCCAACGACCTGAAATTCCCCAATGCCTCGTTCTTCGGTACCTACTTTAAGGAGCACGCGGGCATGACACCCATGGAATATCGGAGGAAATATCACAACGGGAAATGAAAAAACTGAAACTAGGCATCGGGTTGGTGATTGTCATCGTGCTGGGCTGTTGGATGGCCTCACGCTGGCATACGTGGTTCGTGGAAGAGGATGAGGAGGCTTACGTCGTCTCGTCATCCCCTGTCCATGTGCTGCTGACCTTCGGCGATGCCCAGCCGTTGTCACGAAATGTGAGTTGGCAGGCTGATAGCGTCCTCCGTCCCTCATGGCTTGAACTGGTCTGTCTGGCTGACAGCGACACCATCCGTGTGGAGGCGCAGGGGGAGGTGTTCCGCTCTCGTGGTGGTCAGGCTGCCTATTATATGGCCCGTCTGCGTGACCTGCAGGCAGGCACCCGTTATGCCTACCGTGCCGTTACAGGCGAGAAGGCTTCTCCCTGGTACCAGTTCCGTACACAACCAGACGCTGCAGATAAGGTGTCATTCCTGTATGTAGGCGATGTACAGGATTCCATTGGTGGTGAGGCTAACCGCTTCCTGCGCGAAGCCCTGAGCCGTCATCCTGAAAGTGAGTTCCTGGTCTGTGGCGGGGATCTGTCAGATGGTCCCAGACAAAGTTGCTGGGATGAGGCTTTCCGTGATATCGACAGTGTGACGCAGGCGATGCCACTGATGGTTGTTGCGGGTAACCATGACTATCGGAAAGGGGTGATCCAGTGGCTGGAGCGCCGTTTCCCGTTGGCCTTCTCCTACTTCCTGGATTCCAAGATAGGCGACAATCAGGTCTATACGCTCAACTATGGCCCTGTGCAGTTCTTCCTGCTCGACAGCAATCGGGAGCTGCCCTACCTGCTGACCCAGCGTGACTGGTTGAAGGCGCAACTGGAACAGAGTCGTGCCCGTTGGAAGATCGTGGTGCTGCATCATCCGCTCTTCTCGATTAGGAGCAGGAGCCGTAACCTGATTCAGCGATGGGTGTTCAATGATTTACTGGAGACGTATGATGTCGATCTGGTGCTGCAGGCCCACGAACATGCCTATGCCCGTATGACGGCTCATGAAGGCGGACAGGCTGTTACACCCGTCTATACCGTCAGCCACTGCTCGCCCAAGAACTACGACATCTATGAAAATGACCGTTATGATAAGTCCATCGCGTCAAGTCGTTTTTATCAGACGGTCCGTATATCTGGTGACACCCTCACGCTGGCTGCCTATGAGGTTTACCACCATTCACTCTGCGACTCTCTGCAGATCATCAAGGAAAAAGACATTACTAAGATCATAGAATAATGAAGATTATGAAAGTAGAATTATTTAAATCAACAGGAAGAATCGCCCGAACGATAGTAGGGGGATTCCTCGTCCTTCTGCTCTCATCGTGTAATAGTGTATTCGACATACACCCTTACGATGTGAACGTACATGGTGAGAAGGACATCAATGCGAAACAGATGAAAGTCATCGAGTCGATGTTTACCGACAAGAAGACCCTTCGCGTGGCCTTCATCAGCGATACCCACCTGTGGCTCGCTGATGCCAAAGACCAGGTGGCAGACCTGAACAAGCGTGGTGACATCGACTTCGTGGTTCACTGTGGTGACCTGACGGATACCGCCACCAATGATGAGTTCGAGTGGTCACGCGACATTCTCTACGGCCTGAATTATCCCTTCGTGGCTCTGATCGGTAACCACGACTTCCTGGGTACGGGTGATCAGACGTATGAGGTGATGTACGGCGCTTTCAATTTCTCGTTCATTGCAGGCCGTGTGAAGTTCATCTGCCTGAACACGAATGCCACTGAGTATGACTATATGGCTGCCGTGCCGAACTTCGACTACATGGAGGAGCAGTTCACGACGGATACCGACAAGTTCGACCGTACCGTCATCATCATGCATGCCGCACCATACAGCGACCAGTTTAATAATAATGTGTGCAAGGCCTTCCGTCGTTACCTCGACTTTGCGCCAGGTCTGATGTGCTGTGTCTATGGTCACGACCATAATGACACCGTATCAGATATCTATGGCGACGGTCTGATGTTCTATGGCATCGACTGCGCCAGCCACCGTAACTATCGTATCATGACTATAACAGAAGATGGCTATGAAATGGAACAGATTTTTTATTAGTACAGCGATGCTGATGTGTGCCATGCACATGTCGGCAGCTGATAGCACCTATGTAGCTGACATCACCTACGTGGTTGACAGCACCAAAGTGGTAGCGGTGCAGGAGAGTAAGTATGAGCAACGTATGGAGCGCAGGGCGAAAGCCTGGGCCTCACTGATTCCGACTCACTTCGTGATTCAGAATGCGGGTAATATGGGTGTCATCTCGCTGGGTATCGGTTGGAGTTATGGTAAGAACAGGAAATGGGAGACTGAACTACTTTTCGGTTATATCCCCCGTCATGACTCTTCGCGCGGTAAATTGACAACGACCCTGAAAGGTAACTATATCCCCTGGCGGATCGATCTGAACCCCAGTTCTGCACCCGCAGACGCACACTGGAAATTCGAGCCCCTGACCGTGAGCCTCTATCTGAATACGGTCTATGGTCATGAGTTCTGGAAGTCGCAGCCCAGTCGTTATCCGGACAAGTACTACGAGTTCATGTCAACCAAGTTCCGTTTGAATCTCGCATTAGGCCAGCGCATCACACTGAAGATTCCTGAGAATAAGCGTAAGTTGCATAACCGTATTTCATTGTTCTATGAAATCGGCACGTGCGACCTCTATATCCGTTCGCTATTCCAGGGACAGGATGTGAAGATCGGTGATATCCTGGGTCTCTCGATCGGTATGAAATTCTATATAAAGTAAGAGAATAAAAAAAGTGCTGCAGGTCTGATGACTTGCAGCACTTGCTTTCGGAGGTTTTGTACCGAAGTACCCAGAGCCGGGGTCGAACCGGCACGGGTTGCCCCACTGGTGTTTGAGACCAGCGCGTCTACCGATTCCGCCATCTGGGCGTGTTGTTTTCCGTCGCTGTTTCTCCGAAATCGGCTGCAAAACTGCGATTAAGCGAGCGCCAACATGCTTGCATGATTGGCCGAGCGTGAGCAGTTTCGCCGTTTTCGGCGGCAAAGGTAATATAAAAATTTGAAATACCAAAAGTTTCTGATAAAAAAGTTAAAAATACTTGTGTATATCGTAGAATATGATTACCTTCGCAGTCGAAAATGTTTGGACTCAATCCATGGAAGTAACTGAAAAGAATAATTTCTGCGTAATACTCGCAGGTGGCAGGGGCCAGCGACTGTGGCCCGCAAGTAGAAATAACTACCCTAAGCAGTTTATTGACTTCTTCGGAACGGGAAAGACGATGCTTCAGACCACGTATGAACGTTTTGCGAAGATTCTGCCCAAGGAGAATATCTATATATGTTCATGTAAGGGATATCTGGATCTGCTGAATGAGCAGTTGCCAGGACTGCCTGAGGAGAATATCCTGTTGGAACCGATTCACCGGAATACGGCTCCCAGTGTGGCGTGGGCCACGATGCGTATCCTGAGGCGCGACCCACAGGCGAACATCGTGGTGACCCCTTCAGACCAGCTGGTGCTGAACCTCGACTCTTTCTATCATAGTGTCAACGTGGGTATCGGCTACGTGGCAGAAAACGATGTACTGCTGGCGATGGGTGTGAAGCCCACGCGCCCGGAGCCCGGCTATGGTTATATCCAGTTGGGCGATCTGAGCTGTAAGCCCGAGGTGTTTAAGGTGAAATCGTTTACGGAGAAGCCCGAGCGCGACTTTGCAACGATGTTTATGGAGAGCGGTGAGTTCTACTGGAACACGGGTATCTTCATTGCGAATGCCCGTCACCTGATAGCATCTTTCGAAAAGATCTTCCCATTGGTGCTCCGTAACCTGAAGTATGAGATGCCCAACTATACTTTGGCAGAAGAGCTGGAGTATGTGGAGAAGAATTATCCGCGCTATCCGAACCTGTCGCTCGACTATGCCATCCTAGAGCAGTCGGAGGGCGTATTTGTGATGAAGTGCGACTTCGGATGGGCTGACATGGGTACCTGGCACGCCATTTATGAGGCGATGCAGAAGGTGGACGACGAGAACGTGGTGCTCGACTCGCAGGTGGAGTTGGAGGACTGTAAGAACAATATCATCAAACTTCCCAAGGGACGTCTGGGTGTGATTAGCGGACTGGATGGCTATATCGTGGTGGAAAAAGACAACGTGTTGTTGATCTGTAAGAAGGGCGATTCCTCGGCGTTGGTGAAGAAATATGCCAACGAGGTAGCGATTAAATACGGTGAAGAGTTTGTCTGATCAGACAAACTCTTCACGAATCTTAGCGGCGATTTCCTTGAATTCTTCCTCTGAGAGCTTCAGCTTCTCACGACGGAAATCTACATCCTGTTCCGACTGCATCGGAATGAGGTGGATATGGGCGTGGGGCACTTCGAGACCCAGTACCACCTGGGCCACCTTCTTACAGGGGAAGGCCTTGCCGATGGCCTTGGCCACGCGCTTTGCAAACACCTGATAACGGGCCAGTTCATCATCGTCGAGATCGAAGATATAATCGACCTCACGACGAGGAATCACCAGTGTGTGACCCTTTACCAGCGGATTGATGTCGAGGAAGGCATAAAATTCCTCGTTCTCTGCACACTTGTAGCTGGGAATCTCACCAGCAGCAATCTTACTGAAGATATCCATATTATCCAACGGTTATTTTATCAATACGCAGTTTGATGGTGCCACGGGGAATCTTCACTTCCACCTCGTCACCCACCTTGTGGTTCAGCAGTCCCTGTGCAATCGGGGTCTTGATAGAGATCTTGCCTTCACGGAGGTTGGCCTCGCTCTCACTGACGATGGTATAGGTCATCTTCGCCTTGTTGGTGAGATTGGTCATCTCAACCTTCGACAGAATCTGTACGGCATCGGTGCTGAGACGGGAGGTATCGACCACCTTAGCTTCGGCAATCGTTACCTTCAGACGGTTGATCTTGTCCTCCAGGTGAGCCTGTGCCTCCTTGGCGGCATCATATTCAGAATTCTCGCTGAGGTCACCTTTTTCACGTGCCTCGGCAATGGCAGCGGAGGCCTTCGGACGCTCCACGCTCTCCAGATGTTTCAGTTCGGCTACCAGTTTGTCGTAGCCTTCTTGTGACATATAAGCCATAATTATTCCTTTTAATTGTTTTACTGTTCGTTGCTTCGATAGACAAAAAACAAAAGAATCCCGACGTTTCTGTCGTGTCGGAATCCTTGTTTCTAAAATGTCTTATCCTTACTTAATCTGTGTGCAAAGATACGAATTAATTCTGAATCAAACAAATTTTTTCGATAAAAAAAGCAAAACGACGTAGAAGACAATCGCTGAGATCCATCCAGCAATCACGTCGATGACGTAGTGCGCCTGGATATAAACGGTGGCGAAACACATCAGGACGTAGAAAGGAATCATGCCCCAGAAGAGGGGTTTGCAGCGTGTGCGCCAGGCGAGGAACATCAGGATGGTGGTGATACCCACATGACTGCTAGGGAAGGCGGCTGTGGGGCGCTCGCCTGCATCGTGCAGACTCTCTACGAGCGAGTAGAAGAAACCGTCGCTCCAGCCAGGTGTGGTGGCTTTCTCCATGTGGGTGGAGAAATAGTTGCCCATATCAGGAAACACGCCATTCGCAATTTGGTCGAACCCCGCAGCCAGATAATAATACTGCGGACCCGTGACTGGCAGGATGATAAAGATGACGTAATAGATGAAGAAGGCACCGAGGATGATGAACTCCGCACGCAGGAACTGGTCATACCGCTTGAAGAAGTAGAACAGCGTGACGATGGCGATGAGTGGGAAATACGAGGCGTAACCCAGATGCATCAGTTCGCTGAACACAGGGTAGGAGATGGCTTGCGAGAACAACAGGGCAGGCTGACAGCCACAGATTGATTGCTCATGGGCGGCGAAGAGATGGTCGAGGTTGGGGAAGTGACGATTGAACTCGAAGGTCTCTGGATACCATATCCCCAGGAGAATCAGCTGTAGGGCGATGCGCGTGAACATCGTGAACCGACAGGGAATCAGGCGATAGACCACCCAGAGACCCAGCATCATCATGGCAATGCGGAAGCGTCCCCAGATTATAGGATCGATGTTGTGGATCTTCGTGGACATGAAGAGTGCCAACAGCAATGTCAGCACCATATATCCCAGGATGATCCACTCGATGGCGAGCAGACCTTTGCGGGGTTTCTTTTCTATTTCAAATATCTTAATACTATTCATTTTTGATGTTTCACATCGAGCCCGCTCACGCTCGACAATGCTCAAATGCGATTTGGCATTGTTTTCGCTTAATCGCGGCCTTCACTTCTTACAACCAACGGTTGTCCTTATACCACTTGATGGTTCGTTTCACGCCCTCTTCCAGTTTCACCTGAGGCTCGTAGCTCAGTTCCTGACGGGCAGGGGTGATGTCGCAGCGCCAGTTGCGCTGTTTCAGAATATTGTATTTGTCGTTGTTCAGGGCCGTTACCTTGCCTGTCATACGACCCACGTACTCACCGAAGAAGGTGATGATGCGCAGCACCCAGGTGGGGGCAGTGATGCGCAGCCACCAGGGGCGTCCCAGTTCCTCGTGGATCAGGTCGCTGAAGGTGCTGCTCTGATACACCTCACCGTCGGAGAGGAAATATTTCCTACCTGTCTCACCCTTCTCTAAGGCAAGGAATATGGCCTGCACCACATCAGTGACATAGACGAAGGTAATGTCCTGACGCTGGAAGCCTACGGCGAAGTCGATGTGCTGTTTGATGCTCTTTGCCATCATGAAGTAATCCTTCTCACGAGGGCCATAGACACCTGTGGGACGTAATATTATATAAGGTAGGCGTGTGCCTAAGGAGTCGAGATACTGTTCGGTAGCCAGTTTGCTGCGTCCGTACTCGGTATTCGGCTGTGGGGTGTCGTCCTCACGGATCTCGTCATAAGGCATCTTTTCCTTGATGGCGCCAAAGACGCTGAGGCTGCTCACGAACACGAAACGTTTCAGGGGCATCTTTACCTCGAGCAGCGCCTCCACCAGATTTTTCGTTCCTTCAGTGTTGATGCGATGGAAGTCGGCCTTGTTCAGACACTTCGTCACACCAGCCGCATGTACCACATAGTCGAACTGCTGATCGCGCAACTGTTCTACCAGTTGGGACTTTGATGAGAGGTTGAGTTCGATGAAGTGGATGCGCTCGTCCTGCAGGAACGCCCGGGAACTGCTCTTGCGTACGGCAGCCCAGGTGTCGAAGCCCCGTTTGAGGGCCTCTTCTACGATAAATGAGCCGATAAATCCGCTTGCACCAGTAATTAAAATCTTCATTTTGATAAATTTTGGGTGCAAAGGTACGAAACTTTTCACTTTAAACTTTTATCTTTTCACTTTTTTTTGTATCTTTGCCCCAAAGATATTATAAAACAGTAAGTCTATGGGAAAGAAGAAAGGTGGAAAACGTCTGGGAAAGAAGCAGGTTACCCCGAGAATCCGCATCAGCAGGCGCGGTTCTTTGCGGCC
>JAEEGK010018019.1_pt1 | contig 15316 bp, 5 predicted proteins | sample 8958771 | NCBI WGS metagenome assembly JAEEGK01 (sample SAMN16246547, study PRJNA631951) | gut metagenome | biome: gut microbiome; feature: rumen; material: SC-attached | host: Bos | place: Iran: Karaj | collected 2018-10 | reverse complement strand
TACCGTTTTCCTTCCAACAAGTAAAAGTGTTGTTTCCAAAAGGTGTTGCAGTTAGAGTACAATTAGCACCCAATGCAATTTCCCCCGTACCATTCACCGAACCACGGCCTTCTATATTTGGTGTAGCTGTAATCTGATAGGTGTAATATCCCCTCTCAATGCAGTTGGATGCTAATATATTACCTTCACTTCCATCATTCCTGGTTGCACTAACTCCGTATTGATAGGTGCCTATAGGTAGTTGCAGCCACGAAGAGTCAACATAATAACCCGACACGCTATCGGCAACAAGTAAATAATCATTGCCATCACATTCTTTGCGATACAGTTTGTATAGATAATTTCCGGAGCTTATACCTACACCCTTAAACTTGATGTTCGGACGATTGGTGCTACGAGTCACACCATAGGTATTGGCCATCACATTATAGGGTGTGTTATCCTGATACTTGTAGGACATGCCATTGAAGCCCGAGTTGTGGCTGCGCCAATTCACATGGCCATGCCATTGTCCGTTGTTGCGTTGCACAAGGACAAGAACATTGCTGTGGCCGTCCCACGCAAAGCTACCTTCATTAAAGACAAACTCATTCCAGCCTAATGGGGGAACACCTATATTACCCGAGTAGACGAGGGTCATGTTGCTGGCGAGGTGAGATGTGGTCGTCAATTCGGAGTCAGGCACATTGGCCATCCAAATGCTTATGTTGTTCTGGGTTTGGTTTGTCGTGACTTCGACAGCCTCCCAACTCAAACTGGTCATCGAGCCAATGCTCACACCCGCCTCAGCGAGCTCGGCAGCCGTATAAAGTGCTTCAGAAATGGAATAATTGTAAAGGGTGTAGAAAGGCATATAAGGTGTGTTAGTGGCACTTGCCTCGTCACCAATCAAGGCTTCAAACGAATCATTGTTCCAAATTAATTGTACATAAGGACTTTCCGGATTCATATTATCAGGATAATACTCAGCCTGAACCGTGCCAACAGGATTTAAAAATCGGGCTACCATTGTTCTATTTCCCGTCACCGTAAAGGAATAACTCAAATCTGTGCTGATTTCTTCTCCGTTTTCCATCCAGTTCATAAAGACATAGTTCTCATTGGGTGAGGCTGTCAAAGTACAGGTTTGGCCCAACAAGTAGCTTCCGGCACCTGTAACTGTGCCGCCTTCCTCTGGATTGGCCGAAACAATAATGTTAACCCTAAACTGCAAGAAGTTTGCCACCAAATTCCGATTGCCTGTAACAGTAAATGAATATTGGGCATTGGTTGAAACCACCTCGCCATCTTCCGTCCAATTGACGAAAACATAATCATCGGAACTTGGTGTTGCCGACAAAGTGCAAGTTTCGCCCAACTGATAGGCACCTTCACCACTCACCGAACCAGCTCCATCTGGCGAAACCGTTGCAAACACTGCAGCGTCCGTAGAAGAAAAGCCTAAGGCAATCTGATTCTTCACATTCATTACATTTCCACTATACCCAGAAGGATTGATTGGATTGAAGTTTGTACCATTACCACAGATATAGATAGCTTGACTCTGTGTATTGAACACACGGCAAGCCAAACCGCTATTCCATTCGCCAGTATTGTCATCCACTACCAAAACGATGTTAGATGTACCATTATAGGCAAAAGGTGTATCAAAGGTTATGATGGTCCAATCGTTGGAAAGCATGGTCACATTACCACTGAACACCTTGTCCGTATTGGTAACGGCAACCCAATCATTCGAGCTGTTAAAACTGCTCTTTTCAGTATGCACCAAATAGATGTCATAATTACGGTTCTTTTGACTACCTGCATTGAAAAAAGCCACACTTCTGATTACACCCATCTGGCCAATCTCCTCTGCTGTGTAGATTTGTTGCGTCAAAGAATAAGGGTAATAACTATAGCTCGGCAAATATGAGTTGGTCGCCGTACCCTCTCCAATGAGATTATCGATTTGGAAGTTAGCCACCAAATGTCTGCTCGCAGTTACCGTAAAAGCATAGGTTGCATCGGTACTCACTTCCACGCCGTCTTCCGTCCAATTCACGAAAGAGAAGTCTTCGTTAGGGTTGGCAACAAGGGTGCAGGTCTGTCCCTGTTCGTAAATGCCTGTGCCACTTAGTGTGCCGCCTGATGTGGGAGCGACTTCCGCTGTAATCATCCATTGGCAGGGATTAAACTCCTGAAAATTGGTGAAATTGCTCCAGCCTGAAGCGTTCTGATAGGCTTCCAAGGTACTGCACGGCACATAGACAGGGATCCCCGTGTTGGCACTCATGAAAACATAATTGCCAAGAGTAGGTGGCGTTTCGGCCAACACCTCGAACGAAGTAATGTTCTCGCACGCTCCGAAAAAGGCGCTGTTATCGATTTGCGTAAGGGAATTGCCGAGGGTTAAAGTGCCTGAAAAGCCTGAACAATTCAAAAATGCACTGCTACCGATTGTGGTTACTGAATTGGAAATGGTGAGCGAACCCGTGAAGCCGCTACAACCATTGAAAGCATTTTCACCGATAGTAGTCACTGCATTTCCAATGTTCAATGAACCCGTGAAACCTGTACAGCCATAGAAAGCAGAATTACTGATTGTGTTCACAGAGTTGGGAATATTCAATGAACCTGTAAAGCCTGAACAACCATAAAAAGCATTTTCACCAATGTAAGTCACAGAATTACCAATATTTAACGAGCTAAAACCATTACAACCATAGAAAGCAGAGCTATTGATTGTGGTCACGGAATTAGGAATATTCAATGCACCAGTGAAGCCCGTGCAACTTTCGAAAGCGTTTTCACCAATAGAAGTTACAGAATTCGGAATAACCAATCCTCCTGTAAAAGAAGGACGCTGGTAAAGGAAACCGTTAGGAATAACCTGCACGTTTTCGCCTATGGCCAATGTACTCAACAAATCACAATACCATAGCCAGTAATAATCAACCTCACAGTTAGTTGCATTGTAGTTTAATTTGGTAAAATCACATTCATAGAATACAGAATTTCCAATATATGTCATACTCTCTGGAATGGTTAGCATTCCTGTAAAATTGCAGAACACAAATGCATAGTCGTGAATAGTTTGAACAGAACTTCCGAGGGTTAAGGAGCCTGTCATATTATAACAATCATAAAAAGCTTCACGACCAATTGTTTGAACTGCATCGCCGATAGTCAACGAACCATTCAAACCTGTACAATAATAAAATGCGTACTCTCCAATGGTAATCACAGAATTGGGAATGACCAAATCGCCCGTGAGGTCATAGCACTCTGAAAATGCATAATTACCAATTGCTGTCACGGGATAGGAAGTGCCATACAGTTCCACGCTTTCGGGAATCACTAATTGGCCACTGATGCCGTCCACATGGCCGGTCAGGGTTACGGATGCCCCGTCGTCGTTAAAGGAGTAAGTGAGGTCGCCCACAGTGAAGCTCTGGGCCGTTGCGTTCGTCATGCCTGCCATGCTCAGCAGCAGGGTGAACAGGACGGCGAAAACCGCCCTTTTCCGATGTAAAGGTTTTTCTTTCATAATGATACTATTTTGTTGTTTAAGATGTTTCATCTAACTATGTTTTCGGTACATTAGTGGTTCATTGGCGGAAGTTTGGCGAACTGCATTTTTGTTTGTTGGGGGCAAATTTAGTGAAAAAATAAAACGACAATGTTAGTTAGTTGATTTTTTAATTTTGCAGACAGATTCCAATATTTGGGTGCTATGACTAAATATCCTATCGGCTTGCAGAATTTCCAAGGGTTTTGCGAAGAATAAAAGTTGGAAAATGATTTAAGCACTAGCCATAATACAAACGGCCACCTCGAATGAGATGACCGTTTGTTCATGAATAACTACCCTATTTATTCCGCCACTTTGAATCTGATGCTGAAACGGGCTTCAGGTTCTTGTCCTGTGACATGGTAGCCGTAGGTGGGTTGTTTCAACAAATCCACTGTCAAGCCAGTGATGTGGTCAACCAATTGCAGGTATTCGTATTCCGTCTCGTTTCTGTCGATGTTTCTCACAATGACACAAAGCGATAAAGACGTTAAAGATGCAAAAAAACGACCGCCCTTCTCCGAGAGCGGTCGTTTTTCATCCTATTATCTCGTAAGATTATTTCTTTTCTTTCCGTAAGATGACACCCTTGCCTTTAGCAGTCGTGGAAAAGACCAAGATCTTCAGTTCAGAGCTGTTGGAGTAGTACATGTAGCCTTGTCCAGGCACCAGCGTCTCGAAATCGCCGAACCATTCCTCGCCGTCAAACTCGGTCATGATATTGCCGGCTTGGATCTGGTCGGCCTCTTCAGGCTCGAAATTGGCGAGTGCCTCGGCAATGCCCAATTCCACCGTGCAGGGGAAGCCGATCCAGTTCCACTGGCCGGGCTCGATATATATTTCGTAGTCGGCTGGGTTGGCAGGCGTGCCTTGCAGCTCCACCGTGCAGTCGTTGACGACCTCGATCATGTACATCTGTGCGTTGGAGATACCGGTGTCGTCCAGGCCGCCAAACCATTCCTCGCCATCAAACTCGGTATTGTCGTCGAACGACTGGATTTGCAGGGCGTTGTCGCCTAGGGCAGCCTCCAGCAACTGGAGCAGCTCAACAGGATCGCCTGCCTCGATGGACAGACTCACCCAATTCCAACCTTGGGAAAGCGTGACGGTTTGGACTGCCACATTTCCTTGTTTCTCGATGCAGTTTGACCAGAAAATATCTATGTTGGAGGAATCTGCGATGCTGACACCGTATTTGTAGCTGGCATTCTCAAGCTGCCACCAAGTCTCATCAATGAATTGCGAGTCGCTTAAGTTTTCCGCAATCAGTTGGGTATTGATGCCGTCGCAGTTGGCACGATAGATGTTGTAGGTCAATGTGCCTTCGCCTTTCATGATAATGTTCGGACGGATAGTGTTGCTGATGTTCAGCGTATAAGTTTGAGAAGCTGCATCATAAGGCGTACCATCCTGATATTTGTAGGCCATACCGTAAAAGCCAGGATTGTGGCTACGCCATCTCACAGAACCGTTCCACTGGCCATTGTTACGTTGGCAGAGAATGAGCACATTGCTTGTTCCGTCCCAAACAAAATTGCTCTCATTGAAAACGAATTCGTTCCAACCCATCGGAGGGATGCCGATATTGCCTGTGTAGACAAGGGCCATATTACTAGCAAGATGCGAAGTGGTTGTCAATTCGGTGTCTGGCACATTGGCCATCCAGATGCTGATGTTGTTTTGAGGTTGGTTTGTCGTAACTGATACAGCTTCCCAACTTAAGCTTGTTATCGTGCCTGCGGTTGCACCAGCCTCAATAAGTTCAGCAGCTGTGTAAAGTGCTTCAGAGATAGAATTATCGTATAAGGTGTAAAATGGCATATAGGCTGTGTTGATGGTAGAGGTGGTATCACCAATCATAAGCTCCTCAAATGATCTAGTCCAGTGTACCTTGACATACGGACTGTTTGGCTCATTGGGGTCAGGATAGTATTCGGCAACTACTGGTGCGGGAGGTGTAAAGGAGAAGTTGGCTACAAGATTTCTATCTCCTACGACCAAAAAAGTATATTCAGCTTCGGATGAAACCACTTCGCCATTCTCTGTCCAGTTTAAGAAACGATAATCGTGATTGGCGGTAGCCATCAACGTACAAGTATCACCATATTCATAATCGCCACCGCCATTCACAATGCCACCCTCGGCAGGCGAAGCCACAACAGTAATAGTTCCTGGACACATTCCAATTATGTTAGTGAACACACTCCAGCCATTAACGTTCTGATAAGCATTTAATGCATTACAAAGAACATAGACTGGAATGGATTTGTTGACATAAGCAAAAACATCATTATTACCTAAAACAGGTGGATTGTTTGCATAGACAACCATAAATGTCAAACCACTACAGCCATAAAACGCAGAGTGTCCGATGGAAGTCACAGAAAGGGGAATAGTTAATGAGGTCAGTCCATAACAAGACTGAAATGAACCTTGCGCAATGGAAGTCACGGAGTTCGGAAAGGTTATCGTGGTCAAGTTACTACAATAATCAAATGTATGTTGTCCGATTGATGTCAATCCCGTGAAATACTGCAATTCATCAAAAGACGTAATGGTGGAATTGTTTCTGAATACCTGCCCCAAATTCGTAATCGCAGCAGCTTCGGCATAGCTTAACTCGCCATCACCGTCAGTATCCCAGTTAGCAATGCAGAGGGCTTTTACATTGGCATCAGCAAAAATAATGACATCCCCTTGTGCAAAATTAGCCACATACGAAGCATCACCACCTACAATATAACTAAAGGTATCAGAATTGGAGACCATCACCCCTTCTTTAGTCCAATTAACAAATGAGTAACCCTCATTGGCCGTAGCAGTGAGGGTGCAAGTGTCACCGCCTTCATAGTAGCCCGCTCCAGTCACAGTGCCGCCTTCGGTTGGATTGACTGTAATGGTGATTTCGCCAGATTCACATTCTGTAGCAGGCATGTAATTGGTGAACTCATTCCAATCATCGGCATTCTGATAAGCCAACATTGAAGCGCAAGGCACATACACGGGGATGGATCTATTCACATCATAAAAAGCACTACCATAACCATAAACCCCTACAGGAGGATCGTTGGCCAATACAGTCAATGAGGTCAAGCCAATACAATGATTAAAGGCTGAACCTCCTATGTAAGTTACCGAATTTGGGATGACTATCGTGGTTAGCCCCGTACAATATCCAAACGCATTGGGTTCGATGGAAACCACTGAATTAGGAATCTCCATCGAAGTCAGAGTAGAACAACCACCAAACGAATCGTCTCCAATAATAGTCACAGAATTAGGTATGACCGTGTTTTTGCAGCCACTTACTATTTTATTTGCACTTGTGTTGATAATCGCATTGCAATTCTCACGAGAGTCATAAACTGCATTACCAGGATCCACAATGATTTGTTCTAGTCCACTACAGTATTTAAATGCATTATTAAGATTTCCTTCAGAAACGGAAGTCACAGAACTAGGAATCTCAATTGTGGTCAGATTGTAACATCTATAAAACGCTTGAGATCCGATAGATGTAACAGAATTAGGAATCTCAATCGTGGACAACCCGCTACATTCGCTAAATGCACTTCCCCCGATGGAAGTCACAGTATTTGGAATAACTGTATTCTTGCAACCATAAATCAATGTGTTAGTATTCGTGTTGATGATGGCATTACAGTTATCTCGAGAGTCATAAACCGTATTCCCTGGATTCACAATGATTTGCTCCAACCCGCTACACCTACTAAATGAGCTTGCATTCATCGAAATCACAGAACTCGGGATTTCAATTGATGTCAACCGATAACAATAATCAAATGCCATACTTTCGATGGTAGTCACAGAATTGCCTATACTTAAAGAGATTAAATTACTGCAATATGCAAATGCATAGTTACCAATACTGGTAACATGATTTGGGATTTCCATTGATGTCAGACCATAACATGAACTAAACGCAGAGTTTCCTATTGAAGTTACAAAATTCGGAATGTTAATTGATGTCAGACCGTTACACCAACTAAACGCAGAGTTGCCAATAGAAGTTAACCCTGTAAAATATTGAAGTTCATCAAATGAAGTAATTGTGGAATTGTTTCTGAATATTTGTCCCAAATCTGACACCGCAGCAGCTTCAGCATAACTCAATTCTCCATCACCATCTGTATCCCAATTGGCTACGCAGAGAGCTTTCACATTAGCATCGGCAAAAATGATTGGACTCCCATAGTCAATATAGTTTGTAAACTCGTTCCAACCCGAGGCGGATTGGTAAGCACTCACTGTGCCAATGGGCACATAAACTGGGATGGATTTGTTGACATTATAATATGCATAACTACCCAAAGTAGGTGGAATATTCGCCAAAATGGTCATTGAGGTCAAGCTACTACAATCATAAAAAGCATAATTTCCTATTGAAGTCACAGAATTTGGAATCTCTATTGAAATCAATCCACTACAGCTATGAAAAGCAGCATAGCCTATCGAGGTCACAGTATTGGGTATGATTGTGTTCTTGCAACCCGTCACCAGTTTATTGGTGTTAGTTTCTATGATGGCATTGCAGTTGTTACGAGAATCATAAACAATATTTTCAGAATCTACAATGATTTGCTCTAGACCACTGCCACCAGAAAAAGCGCCATCACCACCTATAGAAGTCACTGAACTCGGAATAACTATCGAAGTCAAGCCTGTGTCAATAAAAGCACCCCATCCTATCTCTGTCACAGAATTGGGAATCGTTATCGAAGTTAAGCCTGTGCAACCCAAGAATGCATATGTACCTATTGAGGTCACAGAATCAGGAATAACGGAGTTTTTGCATCCTATTACCAATTTATTGGTGTTGGACATAATAACGGCATTGCAGTTGTTGCGAGAATCAAAAACTGTATTCCCTGAATCCACAATGATTTGCTCTAAACCGCTACATCGAGTAAATGCATAAGTACCTATTGAGGTCACGGAACTCGGTATTTCTATCGAGGTTAAGCCGCTGCAATAATCAAAAGCATAATCGCCTATTGAGGTTACTGAATTACCTATGGTCACCGAGGTCAGACTGGCACATAAGCTGAAAGCACCATTCTCTATGGAGGTCACAGTATTAGAGATCTCCACGGAGGTTAGACCCGTGCAACAATAGAACGCGCGATATCCAATGGTTGTCAGCCCCGTAAAACATTTAAGTTCATCAAATGAGGTAATTGTGGAATTGTACCTGAATATTTGTCCCAAATCCGTCACCGCAGCAGCTTCAGCATAACTCAATTCTCCGTCCCCATTAGTGTCCCAGTTGGCTACACAGATGGCTTTCACACTAGCATCAGCAAATACGATTGGACAAGACCCAAATTCCAAAACATTGGTGAACTCACTCCAACCATTAGCGGTATGGTATGCTTCATATGTTCCGCAAGGCACATGAACGACCATATTAATTGGCACATTCTTAAACGCATTGGTCCCTACTGTTGGGGGCGTTTCGGCATATAAGGTCATCGTGGCCAAGTTAGTGCAATTGTAAAATGAACCATTGCCTAATGCCGAGATGGAAGACGGCAGAGTTATCGAGATAAGGCTTGTGCAGCCGTAGAACGCCGTATTGGGCAAGGAGGTCAAACTTGTGAAGTATTCAAGTTCATCAAACGAGGTGATAGCGGTGCTTTTGAAATAGGTACCTAAGTTGGTCACAGTGGCGGCTTCAGCATAACTCAATTCGCCATCGCCATTGGTGTCCCAATGGGCCACACAAATAGTTTTCACATTGTCATCCGAAAAAGTGATGGGGCACAAATCAAATACAAACTCCTCATAATTGGAGACACCATTCCATCCGTTTGTTGTTTGGTACAATGCGGAAGTTCCACAAGGCACATTAACGACCAAAGCAGAGGGTACATTATCGAAGACATTGCTACCCAAAGTCGGTGGCGTAAAAGCGTATAAGGTAATCGAAGTCAGACTGCTACAATCAGAAAATGCATAACTCCCAATGGAAGTCACGGCACTTGGGATTGTAATGGAGGCGAGACTGGTACATGAGTTGAACTCATCTTCGCCAAAGGATGTCACCCCCGTGAAGAACTGTAATTCGTTGAAAGAGGTTATTCCATCGTCAAACATGAACGCACCGTCCAGACTCGTCACAGCCGCGGCTTCGGTTGTGTTCAGTTCGCCGTCGCCATCGGTATCCCAGTTGGCCACGCAAATGGCTTTCACATTGGCATCGGCAAAAGTGATGTTCTCGGTTTGCGCTTTTGTCATTCCTGCTGCACATAGCAACAAGACGAACAGGACGGTACGCAACGCCTTTTTCATTTGTAAATTTTTAATTTTCATATTTATTTGTTTTTATGTGTTTTCAACTATTCATCTTTTTCCCGAGCGGGCATAAAAACGAAGGCTTTACTTTTATCTAAATTGGTATTGGAGGCCTTTGAATGCCTATGCATCACAATTAATTCAATAAAGCCCACGTGAAAACACGTGAGCATTGGCTTTACCGCCTGCGATGCATTGGAAATATCGAAGTTTCCGATACACAAGCTTTTAAGCTAACGCTATTATTTATGATATGCCGTTTTCGTTGTTGCGCTCAATGCGCTGTATTCATTTCAATTCTATTTGGTTAGACTTTTGTTTCATCAATTCGACGGCAAAGATAAGAAAAAACAAAGCAACCTGCTAAGTCTAATGTTTTTTTGTACTTTTGCGGACAGAATACAAGATTACGGCGTTATGACTAAATATCCTATCGGCTTGCAGAATTTCCAAGGGCTCCGCGAAGACGGTTATGTTTATGTGGACAAATGATTTAAGCATTATGATGAACTGGTCCGACCTACTCTCCAACAAACGTTACGCGCAGCCGCACAAGAGCCCCGATATCCGCAGCTCGTTCCAGCGCGACTACGACCGCATCATCTTCAGCAGCCCCTTCCGCAGGCTGCAAAACAAGACCCAAGTGTTTCCTCTGCCTGGCGCACAAATGGTCCACAACCGCCTGACCCACAGCCTCGAAGTGGCCAGTGTCGGACGCTCCATCGCCTGTCGCACCGTGGAGAAACTGGCGAACAAACATCACGAGCTGAAAGAACGTCAGTCCGACATCGAGACCATCGTGGCCTCGGCTTGCTTGGCGCACGACCTCGGCAACCCGCCTTTCGGTCACTCGGGCGAGGACACCATTAGCAGCTTCTTCAAGGACGGGAAAGGCAAGGAGCTGGAAAAGCTTGTAAAACCTGAGCAATGGAGCGACCTCATCGCCTTTGAGGGCAATGCCAACGCCTTCCGCCAGCTGACACACCAGTTCACAGGCCGTCGGGCAGGAGGCTTCTCGCTGACCTCTTCCACTTTGGCCACCTTACTGAAATACCCCTACCCTTCCTTCAACAAAGGCAGCCACAAGAAATACAACGTCTTTTATTCTGAGATTCCCGCCTTCGAAGAGGTCGTTAACGAATGCGGCATGCCGAGAATCGACGACGAGCATCTTGTCTATGCCCGTCACCCATTGTCCTACATGATGGAAGCTTCCGACGACATCTGCTACCTCGTCCTCGACATGGAAGACGCCCACAAACGCGGCATCATCAGCACGGAGGCCATCGAGAGCTGCTTTGTCTCGTTTTTCGACCCGAACAAAGACAAGACTTTCTACAAGCACAAGGAGGACGTTTACCGCGACGTGACCGACGTCAACGAGCGAATGGCCTTCCTTCGCGCCATGCTCATCAACAAGTTGGTGAACCTCGCCAGCGACATCTTCGTCAAGAACTACGAAGCCATCATGGAAGGCCGCTTCGAAAAGAGCTTGATTTCGCATCTGCCTGATTTTGAAAAGAATGCCCTTGACCATTGCCGCGATGAATCGGTGAAGCATATCTATCGTCACCCTTCCGTGGTGAAAATCGAACTGACGGGCTTCAATGTCATCGGGACGCTGATGGAGGACTTCACCGATGCCGTGTTGAATCCCGACACTCCCTACAACAAGAAGCTCCTTTCGCTCATCCCTGAGCAGTTCAAGGTGCAGACCGACGATACCTACACCAAGCTCCAGTCCGTCATCGACTTTATCTCCAACATGACCGACCTCTACGCCGTTCAACTCTACAAAGACCTGAGAGGAATCGACTGATGAAAAGGATTTTAACCATCGTTTGTCTTTTGTTGTGCGGATTGTTTTCATTTGCACAAGTTCCTGAGAGCTTGTCAGGCATCATTAGAAGCACAAAATCTTATCTAATAGCCGATTACAATCCAAAAGACACGGCTTTCCTGAAAGAGAAATGCCGTCAAGCTGGTTTGGACTTGGGTCTTTCCGTATTGGCCAACCGCCTCCCGACCGACAGCAAATACGTCACACCCAAACCTTCGGAACATATTTTAATACAAGGCGAATTGCATCTCCAACTGTCAATAGACGACGAGCAGACCGAGTTTGCCGTCTACCACTCCGACCTCTTCGACCAGCCCGCCAACATCAACGTGTTGCAAATCGGCGAGGAACTCATCACCTATCGCACGACGGAAAGAACCGGCAACATCAATTTGTTCTACGGCTGCGTTAGAGGCGCATTCGGCACAAAGAGATCGGCACACTCGAAAAACGACACGGTTTACAAACTCTGGGACACGCCCGAACGCACCCTCCTTCCCGACCTCGAGTTGCAAGAGAAAATGGCTCAAACCGAAGCCAAAAAACTAGCCAAGACCGATTACCCGCTACTGATTTTCAACGACCTGATAAGCTATTCCTATAATAATTTAGGCGACTTGGCCATTGGACGTTTTCTTGACACGATACATAAATACAATCCTGGCAAGCTCCTTCAAGCCGACCTGCTCACCCCTACTTCGTGGCACTACTTGAGCCGTGTCAACGAAAACCAACTCTGGAACGCGTCAATGCGAACCAAAATAGTGGAAACACTGGCCGAAAAGCAAGACTTCTATCGAAAGAGACAAATGCCTTGGATGATCGGCAATTTCCAAATCAACCTCGCCGACAAGAACCGCAAAGCCACCACGATGGAGGAATTGGAATGGTTCCTCTCCAAAGCCGCCGCCTTTGATGCAGGGTTCGGCCTCGACTTCAGTGCTGAAACCATGCGGAAACACGGTTTTACGGATGAGATGCTACTCACTATCAACAATTGGGAGACCTTACGCTTTGCCAACGCCTTCAGCGAGGAACAAAAGGAAGCTTTCAAAGACCCCTACGGAGACTGGCACATCGAAAAAGTGGATGACTCCTCCTATTTGCTTTATCCTCAACACATTTCGAGACGCTATTTCTGCAATTTCAAGGAGGACAGTTGGCAATGGAACACGCCCTTCACAAGTCCCTTTGCACTCTGCATCACAGTGGAAGGCAAAGGCAGCATCAGTGATGTATATCTGGAAACGCCCAACGACACCTTGCGCTTCCCCTGTACCCTCAAAGCGGGGCAATGCCTTATCTATGATTTTGACGGCACGGCTTTTATTACCGACATGAATTACAACAAGATAAAGGAAATTGAAACACAAGGAGTCGCCCTATTAAACGAAGGCAGTTCCGATGTTTCATTCATTTGCAATGTGACAACAGAAGAAAAGAAATCGCCGTATGTTACCGTACGATTCATGACACGAGGCGAAGCTACCCAACTATCAACTGACAACTGACAACTACCTCCTCACCCCCGGAAAAGACTCCACAATCTTCACCTTGATATCAGGGAAGCTGTTGACAATCTGTACTTTCACATCGGGAAAGCTCTCCACAAGTTTTATTTTTCCACATTGGTCTGGGAAATTCTCCACAATCTTTACATCCAAATCTTCGAAGGATTCCACAATCTGCACCTTGACGTCGGGGAAGCTCTCCACAATCTTCACCTTGCCGTAAAGATTGAAAGTCTTGCCGTCCTTGGTAACGAAGGTGCAGTTCTCCTTGTTGAGGCCAGGCTTTTTATCCTTTGATTGTGCCACTATGGGAAGTGATAACAGGACGAGCAAAGCCAATATCAATGTTTTTTTCATGGCAATTCGTTTTTTGATGACCAATAAAACCGCAAAAACCATTCCTTTCCCAACTAATGATGAGTGTTTTTCTAAAAAAGTATTATTTATTAGGATGAAAGCGCATGAAATGTCTTTGTATTTTTGCACCATCAAACAAAAGCATCAGATGATTACACTTGATAAATTAGATTTAGGACAATCAGCACGTATTCAAACTGTTAACGGAGAAGGCCAACGCCGACAGCATTTCTTGGACATGGGACTCATTCCCGATGCCGTCATTAAGCTGGTGAAATATGCGCCCTTGGGCGACCCGATGGAAGTGATGATTCACGGTTATTCCCTTACCCTGCGCAAAGCGGATGCCGCATTGATTGAAGTTGAGCCATGCAGCAACACTGATGAAGCAGAAGCTGTTGACCATCAGAGCATTGACCAATTGTACATCATCTCCCTCCCCGACCACAACGCCCACCCAGGCTTAGGTGAAGAAGGCATCTATCACGATAAGACCCATGAGACCCCACTGCCCAAAGGCACCAAGCTGACTTTTGCTCTTGCTGGACAGCAGAACTGTGGCAAGACCACCCTTTTCAACCAACTGACAGGTGCCAACCAACATGTGGGTAACTTCCCCGGCGTCACTGTCGACCGAAAAGACGGTACCATCAAAGGACATCCCGACACTTCCGTCACCGACCTGCCTGGCATCTACTCCCTCTCTCCCTACACCTCCGAGGAAATTGTCTCGCGTGAGTTCATCATGAAGGAGAAACCCAAAGGCATCATCAACATCGTGGACGCCAACAACATTGAGCGCAATCTATACCTCACCATGCAACTCATGGAATTGGGCATACCCATGGTTTTGGCCCTCAACATGATGGATGAGGTGCGCAACAACGGTGGCAGCATCCTCGTGAATGAGATGGAGAAGATACTTGGTTTGCCTGTGGTGCCCATTTCCGCCTCCAAAAACGAAGGCATCTCCGAGTTGGTGGATCATGCCATCCACATCGCAAAATATCAGGAAGCCCCAATTCGTCAGGACTTCTGCGACAAGGACGACCATGGCGGTGCGGTACACCGTTGCCTGCACAGCATTATGCACCTTATAGAAGACCACGCCCAGCGTGCCGACATCCCCGTCCGTTTTGCCGCTTCCAAACTCGTGGAAGGCGATGCCATCGTCATGGAAGCCTTGCAACTCTCCCAAAACGAGAAAGAGACCCTTGAGCACCTCATCGTCCAGATGGAAGAGGAACGAGGCCTCGACCGTGCCGCAGCCATGGCTGAGATGCGTTTCGCCTTCATCAAGCGACTTTGCGACAAGACTGTGGTGAAACCTAAGGAAAGCAAGGAATACCAACGCAGCCGCCGCATCGACCAAATTTTGACTGGCAAATGGACGGCCATCCCCATCTTTATCCTCGTAATGGTAGGCATCATCTGGCTCAGCATAGATGCATTAGGAGCGCCTTTGCAGAATTGGCTTGACCAAGGCATCACGTGGCTCGCTGAAGTAATCGGCAACGCCTTGGCTAGTTGGAATGTTAGTCCCGCTGTGCAGTCGCTTGTGGTTGATGGTATTTTTGGTGGTGTAGGTAGCGTGTTGAGTTTCGTACCCATTATCATATTGTTGTTCTTCTTCCTCAGCCTTTTGGAGGATAGCGGCTATATGGCGCGTGTAGCATTCGTCAGCGATAGTTTCTTGATGAAGCTCGGTCTCACGGGACACAGCATCGTGCCCATGCTGAT
>JAEEGK010018018.1_pt1 | contig 15317 bp, 10 predicted proteins | sample 8958771 | NCBI WGS metagenome assembly JAEEGK01 (sample SAMN16246547, study PRJNA631951) | gut metagenome | biome: gut microbiome; feature: rumen; material: SC-attached | host: Bos | place: Iran: Karaj | collected 2018-10 | reverse complement strand
AAAGGGGTTTTTCTTTTTTTGTGCTAGAATAAAAAAGATCAAACGTTTTTATTAATTAGAAAGGATTGTTTTTTATGTTTAGAAAGAAACAACCAAATAGATTAAAACTATTCTATTATTCTCACCCATATTTCGTTATTTTTAACGTCCTCATTATTTATAATGTCATCTTAATTGCCCTCGCAGCGTTACTCATGACTTATTTAATGAAAGGCATTACTTCAGATGGCTTTACTTGGGCTTTTAATTTAGATTGCTATTGGAAGAATTTAGAGTACTGCGTTGTTTTTACCATGAATAATGGTGGTATTTATAATGAAGCACCAATTTCTGTCATCATTCTTAAAATCGTTCTTTCTATCTTACAAATGATTACCTTTACCGGTGCTCTTATCGGTTTAGCGACATCGATCCTTCAAAGCATGTTTGATCACCGCATTCATAACGTTGGTAAAATCAAAATCAAACATCATTATGTCATCTTAGAATGGTCCGCAGTGGGACCAAATCTCGTAAGAGAACTCTCTTTCATGAAAGGTAACAAAACAATCGTTATTCTTTCAAACAAAAATAGAGATGAAATCCAAGAAGAAATTGACGATTTATTTTTAGAAACAGGTACCGAAAAGAAGCATTTAAAAATATTTGTTAAAAACGGTAATCCTTCTAGTAGAAAAGCCTTAAAAGAAATCAATATCGATAAAGCGGAATCAATCGCTATTTTAGGGGCCTCTTCTTGGCTTAATGCAAGCGAACAAAATGACTCCATATCTTTTAAGATATTAATGAGTGTTATTTCTTTAACGAAAAACGCTAATATTGTTATTGAAACCGATGACCAGGATGTCACTAAAAACATCCATGATTTAATGCAAGCTTCTAGTGAATTAAGAAACGCTAAAATCTCTTTATTCTCAAGAAATACCATTGTTGGTCATGTTTTAGCTAAAACCGCGATTAACGCTGATTATCCAAACTTATATTATTCACTCCTTTCTTTTAGAAATGGTTCTTTCTACGCTATTAACAAAGATTATTCCGTTGATGAAGCATTAAGCCGATATAGTGCGTGTTTACCAGCCTTTAGATATAAATGCGATGAGAACAAAGAATATCTATTTGTTAACGCTGAAAAAGAAACTGATATTAGAAAGAATTTACTTAAAAAGAAACGTAATAGTGAAGCACCTTTTAAAAAGAAAATCATCAAGTCTTCCTTCACTTTATATGTCATTGGTAAAAATGAACGTAGTGAGGCCATTGATTACGCTGTTAGACAACATAACGCTCTTGATGAAGGTAAAGTTAATTTAAAAATCTTACCAACGGATTGCGATATTAATGAACTATTAGAAGAAATCGCTTCTATCCAAGGCAAAAAGAAGATTTTAATCTTAAGCGATAACAATGCCCAAGAAGAAAATATCGACGCTAATGTCTTCCTTTCTTTAATTAAAATTAAAGCTAATAAAGAATTAAGTAAAGATATCGAAGTCTTCGCGGAAATCTTTGAACCAAGCAATAGATTCTCTTTAGAAGCCCTTAATATTTCTGGAGTCATTATTGCTAACCAAATGGTCGCTGTCTATATGACACAATTACTCTGCCACGCTGAATCTCATAAGTTATATGAAGATCTCCTTCTTCCAGATAGTGATGCTGAAGTCGACTTTGAAATTAGACAAGCTAAAGAGCTTTTAAACATCAAAGAAAACTTAGAATTCTCTTCTCGTGGTGATTTCATCTACGCTTTATATAATTCTAGTAAACAAGAATATTTACCAATCGGTTTCATTGGCGAAAAGAAACGCCTAGGCTTAACCGATGCCGTCACTAGTGTCGTCAGTGGTGCGATTAATGTCACTGGTAAAGTCATCTCAGGAATTACTAATGCCTTAACATTATCTGATACGCCAGAAGATGCCGCTGTGGACTTTAAAGACATCATGTTCTTAAATAAAAACCTTAATAAAAAAGAAAAGATTACTATTCGTCCAGATACCATAATGATCGTGGTTCATAAAAAGTAAAAAGTGATTAAAGACCGCATTTGTCACATGGACAAGCGGTCTTTTTTGTACTTTGTACAATACTATATCTTTTCAAATATTTGTCTTAACTAAGACTCACTAAGAAACAAATTTAACATCTTTTCTTTATACTAAAATAAAGAACTAGCGAGGTTTTACTTATGGCTATAAAAAAGAAAAGACAGCAATCTCCAAAAGAAAGAAAACTCTCTTTAATTGCTCTTCCATTCATGATAGTTGGTACGATTTGTGGTATTCTTACCGCCACTGGCATGGGAATTATAGTTTGGCTGATAATCGCTTTGATTTGCCTTACCATTGCTATAATTTTGGCAGTCAAGGTTGCGCAAGAGCACAAAAAGTGGATCGCAGAAGGCAATCCAGAATACCGTTATTATGACGAAGAAACTGGTAGAGAAGTTGATAAGGATGGCAATCCAATTACCGGTCAACCTGCTCCTCAACCTGCTCCACAACCAGCACCTGCTCCAGAAAGCAGTGGTGAGAATCAGCCTGAGCCAGAACCAGCGTTCGAAAGTGAACAACAAGAACCACAACCCGCTCCACAACCTGCCCCTCAAAAGGAACCAGAAACCATTAGAGGTGCTGATTTAACAATCTTTGGTAAATTATTACCTGCCGCTGGTCTTGGTTTATTAGCTTTAGCGTTCCTTTTAAGAACCATCATGTTCATTAGAGAACTTGTGTCATATGCTAAAGCTGGTGGTTCATTTTGGGGATATTATATTACCTATGCCATTAGAATCCTTGGTCCTTTAGTTTTATTGGCTCTTTGCGTTGTGGCCTTAGTAAAATTCTTTGTTAACAAGCAAACAATTAATCAAGGCTACAAAGCGATGCTAAAAATTGCTATTTGGTATGCCGTTTTAAATATCGTCGGTCTTGTCTATATGCTAACAAGCGCTGGTCTCAGCGTTTATAACATGGTCGATTTGATGATTAGAGATAGTGATAACTGGAACATCTATCTTGAGATGCTTATCAAGAGTATCATCATCGATTTACTTTATATTGCCTTTGCTATCGCTTTGATAGTCTTTGTTAAGATTGCTGATAAGAGAAAGGTTGATTCCGTAAAGAATAAAGTGTTTGCGATGCTTCCGTTTGGCATCATCGTACTTACTGAAATCCTCTTTATGATTATTACTGGCGCGACATTGCCTGAAGGCTTTGTTGCTCCTGGTTACTTTGTAACCGCAGTAATTATCTTACTCGGTGCAGGCTCTCTTGGCGCTATTCCATTCTTAGTTAGATTTGAAAAAGAAGACGCTGCCGTCGCTGCCTCCGCTCCAGTGGCCGCTGCTCCAGTTGCAGCTGCATCAATAGAACCAGCCTATCAAGAACCAAAATACGAAGAACCAAAAGCGGAACCACAACCACAACAGAAAAACGATGATAATGGTCCAGAAGTTAAATCTAATACCAAAAAAGGCTTAATCATTATTCTCATCATCGTTGCTTGCTTAGTCCTCATTGGTGGTGGTGTGACCGCTGCTATTCTTCTTGCAAATAAGAATAATCGTGAAAAAGGACCTGATGATAATCCTTCTTCATATGTTATTCCACCAAGCAAATCAAGTAGTTCATCAAGTAGTTCAAAGAGCTCTTCAAAATCTAGCTCTTCAAGTTCTTCTGTAAGCAAGACACCAAAAGAAGTCATGGTTGATATCGTAACTAACATCTTTGGTAGCGCTAAATACTATGATGATAATAGTAGTGACTACAATTACTGGTATAGTGATAGTGGTTTTATGACTGTTGTCGCTTGGTCAGACTTAGATTCAAGTTATTTAAGAGATGCTGTTGAATATGTGGCGGGACAACTACCGACTTATTTACATAGTGTCGATTCGATTCATTATGTCGATTGGGGCGACGGCACAGACGGCTATGCTCAAAACTTTGTGTCTCAAGATGAACAAGTTAAAGTCGAACTTGGTAGTTATTACGAAGACAATGTCCTTAACTGTCAAATCCTTTCTCATTTCAACATCTAACATATTAACTAAACAAATAACCTCGTTAGTAAAAAGACGAGGTTTTTTCTTATACATATAACAACATTGTCATTATTAATAATGATTTAATTTGTCATAATACAATACGAAAGAGGTATTTTATATGAAAAAAATGAGATACGGAATTTTTCCTGTTGCTATCGCTCTTCTTTTGACTGCGTGTGGCGGAAACAATAGTGAACCTGCTAAAAGCAGCCAAGCTCCTAAAGACGATAATTTCACATTAATTGACCCAACTGATACATCAATGGTCTCTAGCAAAGTCAAAGCTTATGTCGATGCGATGAGAGAACAAGAGGAATCTTTAGATGATCCTTATAATCTTGGTGATGGTCAACTCGGTGGTGAAACAGGTGTCCAAGTTGAAAACTTCTTAGATGAAGGCGATGTGAACGGCAAAAACCAAACTGTTAATGGCCAAATCCCTGATAGAAGTGATAAAAACATGGGTGTTGAACTCAAGTTTGAAAGCAAATTGGATTTAGAGCCAAACGAATACAAAGTATTAGTCGCTGATAATGAAGACTTCGAAAACGCTAAAGAATTAGTGCCTAATGAGAATTTAGAAGTCAACGCTAGAAACTTATTCGTCAATACTGAATATTACTGGAAAGTAGTGGTAGGAGATGAAGAAAGTGAAGTTAAAACTTTCGAAACAGGCGATTATCCACGTTGGATTCTTGCTAGATCATTAACTGGTGAAGAAGGCGGTAGAGGCATTTATAACGTCCGTGATAATGGTGGCTATATGACTTCTTCAGGTAAACGAGTCAAACAAGGTCTTGTCTATAGAGGCGGGGAAATCACCACAATGACAAGTAGTGGTCACTATAACACCATTACTGAAGTAGCTAAAAAGGCATTCAGAGAAGATATGGGTATGGTTGGCGGTATCGAACTCGATTTAAGAGGCAATAGTGATATCGGCGATGGCTATAAAGCCTGTGGCTTTGCAGAAGATGGTGACATTGATTATGTCATGCACGCAATTAAATCCTACGAACAAACATTTACCAATACTAGAAATGAAGTTGCACCAATTTTTGAAATCTTAAAGAACGCTGATAAAAAACCAGTTTATTATCATTGCTTCGGTGGTGCTGATAGAACAGGCACAATTGGTTTCTTACTTAATGGTGTCTTAGGCGTTAGCTATACCGATTTAGTTATCGACTTTGAATTAACATCTTATAGTTCCATTAATAACGAACACATTAGAAGCCACATCCAAGGTCATCAACATTCTTATGACCGTTGGCCAGCTCTCATTAACCAAATTAAAAACGATACCACCGGTGGTTATGCTTATGACGCGAATGCTTCTTTAGAAGACAATATTGAAAACTTCTTAGTTAAAGCTTGTTCCGTTCCTCAAGAAACAATCAATACCATTCGTGATATCATGCTAGAAGACTAAAAACATACTTTAAAGTTGCCCACTAGGGCAGCTTTTTGTTTATAGAAAGGAATCATTTATGAAAAAACATGTCCTATTAATTTCTGTTATTGCCGTTTTATCTTTAGCGGCTTGCGCTAAACCAAGCGCACCTTCAAGCGAAGATAGTAAAATTGATCAAACTTCTATTATTGATGAAGGTAGTGATATTAGTGAAGTTCAAGATTCTTCGGAAAGTGAAGAGCCATCTTCTAATGAACCTTCTTCTAGTGAAGAGCCAGTTTCTAGTTCCGCTCAACCATCAAGTTCAGTAGAACCACCGGAAGTTATCGCGGGCGCTAATTTTACTGTTAACATTCCAAAAGATTTATCGATGATGTCTTGGAACTGCAAAAAGTACGTTGATGACATGCGCGCTCAACAAAAGAAATTAATCCAAGAAAAAGGCGCTAATGCGGACTATTATCTTAATGATTTATATGGCAATAATGGTGTTGATATCACTAAAGGCATCACTGAAGGTGATAATGGTGGTTATCGTCCCGCTAATATTAATAATGATTATCTAGATGACGTTAAAGCCGAATGGGAAAAAGGTGAAAAGAGCGACGAAAATAAAGGCGTTAATATCTCTTTTGAACCATCCGACGCTTTAAAAAATAAAGAATATACTTTCTCTTATGGTTTAAAAGAAGATTTGAGCGATGCTAATGTGGTCACAACAAGTGACACAGAAGTGTGCTTAAAAAATCTTTTGGTTAATCAAAAATATTATTTCAAAGTGGCGGCTGATGGTTCTTCCTCTGAAACATTAAACTTCACCACAGGTGATTATCCACGTTGGATTGATGCTCGCCCAATGTTTAACGTGCGCGATCACGGTGGTTATATGACATCAAGCGGCAAACGCATTAAACAAGGACTGATTTATCGAGGTGGTGAAATTACACCTGCCACTGGTTGGAAATCAGGCATGCCATACACAGGCGATGTCGGTGGTCGTTATACTGATAGTAATGGCAGAATGCAAGACGGTCATATCACTTCTCAAACTGCGGAAAGCAAAGAAGTATTTAGAAATGTGATGGGCATGGTCGGTGGCTTAGAAATCGACTTAAGAAGTGGCAGTGAAAGAAATGGCTATTCCGCTTGTGGCTTTGCTAATAGTGGCGATATCTCATATAGCTTAATTAGTATCTCTAGTTACGATAACGGCATGAAGAACAACAAAACACAAATTAAACAAGTGTTTGAAGCTTTCGCGCAAGCTGATACTAAACCGGTTTATTATCACTGCTATGGTGGTGCGGATCGTACTGGTGTCGTGGGATTCATGCTTGGAGCGTTATTAGGTATGTCTTATACAGACTTAGTTATTGACTTTGAATTAACAAGTTATAGTTCTAATCCATCAAGAAACTATCGTAGCCATTTGCGTGCTGGTCCATATAACTATTGGCCAAGAATGGTCACTTATTTACAAAACACCTTAGGTTGGAACTCAAGTAAAACAATGGCCCAATCTATCGAACAATACTTAATCAATGATTGCAAAGTTTCACAAACCACAATTAATAAGATTCGTGAAATAATGCTTGAAGATTAGTTTCTAAAAGGAATTTAAAAAAAGTTGTCTCTTCACGAGGCAATTTTTTACATTTGGCCTTCACTGTAACATCAAATATATTGAACCCTTTGTATAAATACAAAAACAATCAGTTTCAAATATTTGTCTTTTATAACGTGTACGCGTATTAATTTTTTGCTTAAACACACGCACAATATAAATATCTAGCAAGGAGGTTTTTGTATATGCAGAAAAAACTCGGTATTCTTATACTCGCTTTAACTTCATTAGTGGTTACATCTTGTGGTTGCAGTGTGAAACGCCCAAGTTCTAACTCTTCAGATTCACGGGACGAATCTAATCCAAGCGTTGAGCCTTCTATGGACCCAATAGATCCAATCTCTTCTGAAACTCCACCTGATAGTGGTGAACAACACGTCCATACTTTCAACGAGAACACTTGGAGCAATGACGATCAATATCACTGGCACGATTCGACATGTGGCCACGATGTTGTCAAAGACAAAGCCGAACACGAATTTGGTGATTGGCATATCGCAAAAGATCCAACTCCAACGGAAGAAGGTCTTAAATATCATGAATGTACGGTTTGTGGCTATGTTGCATATGAAAGCATCCCTGCCACAGGTGAACAACATGTACATGAATGGTCTAGTGAATGGAGCGTTGATGAAACATATCACTGGCATGCTTGTACAGGCTGCTCTGAAGTGGCGGACAAAGGAGAACATGATTTAGGCACTCCAGGCATTGATACCATGACAGGTGAAAGATCTGCTTTCTGCTCTATTTGTAGAAAAAATATAGTCCTACCTCCACGTCAATGTACCATTACTTGGAAAAACTATGATGGCAGTGTTTTAGAAACTGATACTGCATATACTGGAGATACACCAACATATGATGGTCCTACTCCAAGTAAACCAAGTGATAGTGAATATAATTATGTTTTCGCTGGCTGGGCTCCAGATATTCGTGTTGTTATTGAAAGCACCTCATATACTGCAAAATTTAATGCTGTTCCTATAAGCGGACAACACGAACATAACTTTGTTAAGAATCCAGATACACTAGAATATGTTTGTAGTTGTGGTGAGAAAAATGGTCGCGATTATGAACTATCTATTACAATCCCACAACTCCACGTCGGTGATTTGTATAAAGCCCGTGAATATGCATATTCATTCAAAAACAATGATAATGCATTGGCGTTTGGTTGGGTTGCCTATGTTGTAGGCGGCTCAACATCTGTTATTAAAAATAGTGATAGTGCAGAAGACTATTATTTCCCAGCCTCTTTACAAGGGAAAAATGTCCAAGCCTATGTTTATGTTGGTATTTATGATGAAACAAATATTAAACATCAAGGTAGTGGCACCCTCACTAATGTTGATGCCTATGCTAATGGTCAACTTATGTCAAAAGCAAGCCAATTAGCTACTTTTGATTATTGGCAAAACGCTATTACTCCAAACTTACCAACGAATAAGTTCTATGTCTATATAATTGATATAGGGCCACTTTTACCTACTGAATCACCAGACTTAGTGGCTTGGCCAACTAACGATGTAAACGCTGCGTTTACTGCAATTGGTTTATCGCCATTTGCGTTGCCACAATTACAAGATGCCGCAATCACATCTTATGATGTGCATGTCTATTCAGGCAATAACGGCTTCTATATTGTTTTCTATGGTTTAAAAAATACAGGAGATCCAGACTACACAGTTAATTTCTACGCCAGTAGACTCCCTTCTTTAGGCTTTACTAAGATTGACAACTTCCAATACCTTTCTCCTGATGAAACATTCACTGTTTATGTTGCGAGTACGATTGGTGCAAATGAACAAATCTTAGATATCGAATTACATGAAAAACCAAAATATACAGTCACATGGGTTGGTTTCAATGGCACAGTAGTGGAAACCGACACCAATGTTGAAAGAGGCACAATGCCACATTTTGATGGTGACTTATCTGGTTATCAAACTTCAGCAGGCAAAGCCTATTACTATACAGGCTGGGATAAAACATTAGCCCCAGTGACCGCTGATGTGACTTATACCGCCCAATGGTATGAATCCATCTTCATCATGGATGAAGAATATGATGATGGTTGGAACTGCCAAGGCTTAGTTGATAAAAACTATAGTGGTGATGTTGTCATTCCAAAGACATTCTATGATGGAAGACCAGTAAAATACATTGCCGAAAACGCTTTTAAAGATTGCGTTAACGTGGATACATTATCCGTTTCTGATTCTGTTGTAAGAATTGGTGAAGGTGCTTTTGCTAACATGAAGTCGTTAGTAGGCTTACTTGTCCCATTTGTCGGACCGACAAGCGCCTTTAGTTATAACGAAGAATACAATTCTCTCATTTCATATTTCTTCGGAACAACCGCGGGTGAAGGATTATATAAGATCTCACAACCAAAACCACTCGGTGGTACTTATAGAGATGCTTATATTCCTAGCTCACTTACTGAAATCACAGTGAAAGGTCAAAAAGTTTATACTCATTGTTTCGAAGGGCTATCTAGTCTTCAAGCCATCTACCTTCCTTACGCTACAGATATCGAGGAGTACGCTTTTAGTTGCTGCACAAGTTTGAAAACCATCTCCTTAGGAAATAATTACTTAGATTCCATTGGCGCTTATGCCTTTGAAGCTACCGCTATTGAATCATTAACACTTCCAGGATCCGTTAGTAGTGTTGGAAGCTGTGCTTTCAAAAACTGTAAATCCTTAAAATCATTCTATTGGTCAAATGAAGATAACGATTTGGATAGTGTCGGGTGGAATATTTTTGCTGGATGTAAGTCCTTAGAAACACTTGGTTTCCCAATTTATGGCCACATCAGCACATTGTTCTCTACTGCTTCATTTGAAGGTTCATACGAGATGTTAATCGGCGCTGATATGTACTATATGCCTTCGTCATTACTCACAGTTATCGATACTGGTGGTGTTGTTTCGGAAATGGCTTTTGAACAAACAATCATTACATCCATTACAATTACCGATAAAGTTGAAATGATTAACGAAGGCGCATTAGCCGGTGCTAACGAATTAATCGATCTCACAATTCCTTATGTTGGTGTTGATAAAGACGCAACAGAGCCTTCTTTCAAAACTCTGTTTGGTGTCCTTTTCTCCAAGACGAATTTAGGAAATAGCATTACTTATGGCGCTCATCAATCATACGATAGTAGCCATTATATTTATTACTACATTCCATATTCTTTGAAGAATGTAACCGTCACTGGTGGTAACTTACTTGGTTATGACTTCTCTCAAGTCGATGAGATAGATATGGTCACACTCCAAGGCGTGAAATACATTGGTGAAAATGCGTTCTATCACTGTTCAGCGGACGTTGCTTTGAATGAAGGTCTTGAAACAATTGACGTACAAGCATTCCATTATTCAGATATGAATACGGCATTAGTGATTCCTGATTCCGTTAAAACGATTGGCCAATTCGCCTTCGCTTACGCTGATCAAATTACAAGCATCGTTGTCGGCGCTAATGTTGAAACATTAGGAAAGAGTGCGTTCTCTAATTGTAAAGCTGCTACTTCGATTACCTTTAGAGGTAATAAAATCACTGAGATTGGTAGTAGTACTTTCAATCATTGTGATTCATTAACATCAATTGTTGTGCCAGAGGGCGTCACAAAGATTGGCTCACAAGCATTCGATTACTGTGGTGCTTTAACTAGTGTTACTCTTCCATCAACGTTGGAAGACATCCATGCCGCAAGCATCTTTGCTCATAACGAAGTTTTAACAGCCATTAACTACAATGGCACAGTGGAACAATGGAACGCAATTCGAAAAGCAAGCAACTGGGTTTCAAGTACTTGTCCAAATTTAAAAACAATCCATTGTACTAATGGTGATGTGACCCTTTAATAGTTCTATATTTCAACTAACAGGCATGAGAGAAATCTTATGCCTTTTTTTGATTTTCAATCGTTATTATTGAAAATAATTAACAATTGCATGTATAATAGTCCCGGTCATATTAAAGGAGAAAGTTTAAATGGCAAAAATTATTTATGTCCATGGTAGAGAAGTTTTAGACTCCCGTGGCAATCCAACAGTTGAAGTTGAAGTTAAATTAGATGATGGTACACGTGCTTCCGCAATCGTTCCATCCGGTGCTTCCACAGGTGAAAGTGAAGCTCTCGAATTAAGAGATGGTGACAAATCCAGATATTTAGGCAAAGGCGTTTTAAAAGCCGTTAAGAACGTTAACGAAGTTATCGCTCCAGCCGTCATTGGTTTAGAAGCCACACAACAAAACAAATTAGATGCTTTATTATTAAAACTCGATGGCACTCCATTCAAAAAGAATTTAGGTGCTAACGCAACATTAGGTGTCTCTTTAGCCGTTGCTAGAGCCGCTGCTCAAAGCTTAGGTTTACCATTATACCGTTACATCGGTGGTGCTAACGCTAAAGTCTTACCAGTTCCATGTATGAACGTCATCAATGGTGGTGCGCACGCTGAAAGTACCGTTGATTTCCAAGAATTCTTCATTATCCCAGCGGGCTTTGATACATTCCACGAAGCCTTAAGAGCGGGTGTTGAAGTATTCCACGCTTTAAAGAAAGTCGTCAAAGGCAAAGGTTATGAAACTGGTGTCGGTGACGAAGGTGGTTTCGCTCCATCTTGTAAGAATGGTAACGAAGAACCATTAGAATTAATCGAAGAAGCGATTAAGAATGCTGGTTATGAAGTTGGTAAACAAATCTTCTTAGGTATGGACGTTGCTTCTAGTGAATTCTATGATGCCGATACAGGTAAATACACCTTATCTAAATCTGGTGAAGGTAGCTACGATTCCAAAGGCTTCATCGCTTACTTAGAAAAATTAGTGAAAGATCACCCAGCTATCATTACTATCGAAGATGGTTTAGCCGAATCTGACTGGGAAGGTTGGGCCTTATTAACTAAAGAATTAGGCAAAAAGATCCAACTCGTTGGTGATGACTTATTCGTTACAAACCCTGTCTTCTTAAGAAAAGGTATCGATAATAACGTCGCTAACTCAATCTTAATCAAAGTCAACCAAATCGGTACATTAACCGAAACATTAGATGCGATTAGATTAGCCCACACCAATAGCTACACCACAATGGTTTCTCACCGTTCTGGCGAAACAGAAGACGTCACAATTGCTGACTTAGCCGTTGCCGTTAACGCTGGCCAAATCAAAACTGGTTCTGCTTCTAGAACAGACAGAATGGCTAAATACAACCAATTATTAAGAATTGAAGAAGAATTAGGCGAAGAAGCGCAATATCTTGGCTTAAAAGCTTTCAAAAATCAAAAGTAATTAATTCTTAAAAATAACGAAATGCTCCCTGTGGGAGCTTTTCTTTTGGTTGCAAAATATTTTTAATCATATAAAATAAGATACGCTGCGTTTAAAAGCGCTACTAGTTATTATGGAATTTTTAAAGTTTATTCAATTTCAATTAGCAGAAAAGATTCAACCATACAGTGCATTTCACATTGTCTCTTTTGTGATTATGATTGCCCTCTGCGTGGCGCTTTGTATATTCTGCAGAAACATCAAAGAAAAGAAACTCTCTCGTATCTTAATGATTATCTGGGGCGTTTTGGTTTTCTTAGAAATTTATAAGCAATTCGTCTTTTCTTACGAAATAGTGGAAGGCGAGATTAAATGGCACTATCAATGGTATGCTTTCCCATATCAATTCTGTGCTACCCCGTTAACATTCATTCCATTTATTGCTTTAAATAAAGCATCCAATAAAGTAAGTGCCTTTATTAAAGAAGGAGCGGTGGCGTTCTGCTGTACCTTTAACTTATTTGCTGGTTTAGCAGTCATGATTTCTCCTGGAGATGTCTTTGAGACATATAACTTAGGTATTTGTGTTCATACGATGATTCACCATGGTATGCAAATGGTCTTAGGCATTTATTTATATGTTTATTACCACGCTAAACTCAAATATTGGAGTTATTTAAAAGCTTTAGCGGTCTTTGGTTTCTTCTTAGTTAACGCGATGATTCTTAATGCCATTGTTCCAACATTCACTAAAGACACATTCAATATGTTCTTTATTTCTTGGAAGTTCCCATGCACATTACCAGTATTAAGTGATATCTATCCAAAGGTGCCATATATTATATTCTTATTAATATATATAGTGGGATTTGCAATCGCAGGATTTATCATTTATAACATCGTTTATTGGATCACTTGGTTAGTGGATCGTCAAAAACCAAAGCCAGTAGATAAATTCGATTATAGTGCGGTAGAATAAGAGAGATGGAAAAAGTCCTCTCTCTTTTATTTTCAAAACAAGATAAGCAATACCGCTCTTTTCAGGCATCTTTAATTCCAAATATAGATAAAGAGTCAATCATCGGCGTTAGAACGCCAGAATTAAAGAAAATTGCTAAAGAAATAGGGGATACTTCTTTGGGAAAATCTTTCATTGAGACTTTATCGCATAGTTACTTTGAAGAGAATCAATTACACGCTTTTATTATTTCCAACATTAAAGACTATCAATCTTGTCTCATCGAAGTGAAAAGATTTCTCCCTTATATTGATAACTGGGCCACTTGTGATCAACTCTGTCCTAAAGTTTTCGTTAAACACAAAGAGGAATTGATTAATGAAATCAAAAAGTGGCTTAAAAGCGACCATTTATACATTAAAAGGTTTGCTATTAAGATGCTCATGTCTTTATATTTAGATAAAGACTTTAAAGAAGAATACTTAGAATTAGTTTCTCAAATAAGAAGCGAAGAATATTATCTTAATATGATGGTGGCCTGGTATTTTGCGACCGCTCTTGCTAAGCAATATAACTCTGCTATTAAATACTTGGAAGACAAGAGACTATCACCTTGGGTGCATAATAAGATCATTCAAAAAGCCTTGGAGTCTTATCGTATTAACGATGAACAAAAAGCTTATTTAAGAAGTCTTAAATTAAAAAGCAAATAGAGTTATAATAAATATATGAAAAGAAACGTTATATTCGCACTTTTATTTATTTTAGGTCTTTCTCTTGGTGCTTGTTCACAAGCTGAAAGCTCATTTAGCAGTGGCTCTAGTGAAAGTGAATCAGAATCTTCTTTAGAAAGCTCTTCTAGTGAAGAAGAATCTATAAGCGCTGAACCATCTTCCTCTATGTATTCTTATTCTTTTGAAGAGAAAGAAGCTGGACTAACTCTTGAAGAGATTACTATAGAAATAAATAAAATCGATCCTCAACCCGAAGAAAGAAAAAAAGTTAGATATACTTGGCATATCGAAGAAAAACTAACTGGGCTTTATCCTAAAATGATGCTAGATAATACGCAAATGCCTGAAGGCGTGATTGTAGGAGACTTTGTATCTGAACCAAGAAATCATAATTTAGACACAAACATTCAAGTAATTAGTGGCACTCCCGTTACTCAAATGCAACAGTTTTATGCCCGCAATTATTCATCTTCTATTACTCCAAGCGGTTGGCTTAGTTATCATGCTCAAAGAAGACAGTTCTTAGATAGAGCCCAAGAAGGCGAAGGCTTTGAAGAAAGATTCTATACAGAGCCATTAACTCTATATATGAGAAGCTGGGGAAGAAGACCAGAAAATGCTCAAATGGATGGTATCTTTTTCAGTTACACAGATTTTGAAAGAATATATAACACTAGTGGTTATTGTACTTCTTTAAAAATTAAAGAATTTACATACGTAAAAGGCACGATGACGAGCTTCATGAATGGAGATGTTGAATATGATGGGTCATATGAATACTCTCTAAGTTGCTCAATCGAATACCTCGAATAAAGAAAATACAAAAAACCGGCTCAAACGAGTCGGTATTTTTTAAACTTGGTGCCCGGGACCGGAATCGAACCGGTACGGTATCGCTACCGCAGGATTTTAAGTCCTGTGCGTCTACCTATTCCGCCACCTGGGCAAAAGTTTGGTCACTCTCCGGAGAATCGAACTCCGGACCCCTTGATTAAAAGTCAAGTGCTCTACCGGCTGAGCTAGAGAGTGATGGTTGTGGCAGGGGCAGCTGGACTTGAACCAACGAATGACAGAGTCAAAGTCTGTTGCCTTACCGCTTGGCTATGCCCCTAAACCGTAATGGTGGGAGGGGGCAGATTCGAACTGCCGAAACCAGTAGGTAGCAGATTTACAGTCTGCCGCGTTTAGCCTCTTCGCTACCCTCCCATCTCATCGATGGGTTGCGCTTTTAAGTGGTGGATGCTGAC
>JAEEGK010018017.1_pt1 | contig 15317 bp, 6 predicted proteins | sample 8958771 | NCBI WGS metagenome assembly JAEEGK01 (sample SAMN16246547, study PRJNA631951) | gut metagenome | biome: gut microbiome; feature: rumen; material: SC-attached | host: Bos | place: Iran: Karaj | collected 2018-10 | reverse complement strand
ATTTTATTTATTTTCTCAACATATAATTTATCAATTTCATCAAAAAAATTTTTATTATTTTCAATTAAATATTCTTCTAATTTTTGGTCTTTTTCTTTTTGTTTTTCTTGAATTTTTTTCAAATTATCATCATTTTCTTCAAAAATTTTTAAGATTTTATTTTTAATATTTTCGATTTTTTGTTCTTTAAAAGATAATGTGGATAAAGTTTTTTTACTATCTTTAGTACTATTATTATATTTTATATTAGATATTCTATTTCTAGACTTTTTAATATTATCATTTTTCTTTATTAATATTTTTTGTGTTTTTGATTTTTTTAACTCAGGTTTTTTTGGAGCATTTGGAAAATTAATATCAAATATACATTGAGCTATACTTGATTCTAAATCAAATTCTTGGCTTGATTTTTCAATGAAAGATATATCTCTAATTGATTCATTTATTGTTTTAAAATTGATTTCCATTTTTAAAATTGTTAAAATTAACAATATAATTATTATTTATGAAAACAATTTTTTAATGTGTTAAAAATAAAATGTTTTTTAATAATTGTTTATTATATCTTAATTATTAAATTATTTTGGAAAAAAAAATTAAAATATGGATAATTATTTCAAAACAAATTCAAATGTTATAATACAAGATTTACATTCTCAAATTTTTAATTTAAATAATCAATGTATTAATTATCAAATGATAATTAATGAGAAAGAAAATCAATTAAAAAATTGTTACAACGAATATGATTATCAGAAATTAATTTTTGAACAACAAAAAGAAAATTTTGATAAAATCGAAGAAGAAAATAAAAGAGAAATAGAAATTTTAAAGAAAAAAATAATTCAAATAAGAGAAGAAGATAATAAAACAATAGATGAATTGAGAAAAGAAAATTTCAAAATTAAAAATGAATTGAAAGAAAAAGAAAAATTATTTGAAATTAAAGAAAATGAAATTAACAAATGTAAAAATCAAAATGAAGATTTTAATAATATTATTGAAAATTATAAAAAACAAATTTATAAAATTAAAAATGAATATTTTATATTAAAACAAATTTTACATGATAAAGAAAATGAAATAAAAGGATTATATGAATTAAAAAGGAAATTTAATCTTAAAGATATAATAGAAAAGAATTCATCTCAATTTTTTGATTATAATAGTTTTAATAATTTAAAACTTGATTTCACAGAATTAAATACAAAATATAAAAGATTAAAAGAAGAAAAAGAACAAATTTTTATTAATCATGAATTATTAAAAAATAAATTAAAAAATTATGATGGGGATATAAGAGAAAAAATATTAGAATTAAATGAAAAAAAAACACAATATGAACAAAATTTAAGGGAAATTATATTATTAAAAAATGAAAATGAAGAATTAAAAAAAATAAATAATCAATATAAAGAAACTTTTAACATTTTGAACACTCAAAATAAAACTTTATTATATAAATCAGCTTTAGAAGAAGCTTCTTCAAATTTTCTATCAACTAATTTATCAACACAACAATATAAAGATTATTTATATAAAAATATAGATGAATTATCAAATAAAATAAATGATTTAATAGGAAAAAATCAAGAATTAAAAAAAAAAGAAGAAAATTTTTCAAAAGAAAAAAATAATTTAAATAAAGAAATTGAAAATTATAAAAATACAATTTCTCAAATGCAAAATTATATGAAAGAATTAGAAGAAATTAATGAATCCCAAAAGAAAAAAAATTTGATTTTAAAAAGTGCTTCATGTACAGTTTTTCTTGATGAAAATATTCCAAAAAATAAATCAGATTCTATTGAAGAAAGTTTAAGTTTTAAAAATTTACTTCAACAAAATAAAGAATTAAATGATAAACTTTTATTAAAAGAAGAAAATATTAATAAATTAAAAGATAAAGTAAAAAAATTAGAAGACAATTATAATAATTTATTAATTGAAAATAATAGTGTTAAAGAAAATAATATTAACATTTCAAAAGAAAATAATAATTTATATTTAAATATTTCAAGTTTAGAAAAAGAAAAAAATGAATTGAATAACAACATTTCAAAATTAATTAATGATATTAATCTTTTAAATAAACAAAAAATTGAATTGAATAAAATAAACCAAATGTTAAATGTTGATAAAGAAAAACTTAAAAATTTACTTGATGATATAAGTGAAAAAACAAAAGAACAATTTTCACAAAATAAAATTGCTTTTGAAAATAAAATAAATTTATTAAATAATGAAAATCAAATATTAAAACAATCAATAGAGAATCTTCAAAACTTAGTTTCTACTTTTCTTGAAAAAAATACAAATAATAATTTATTAAATGAAATAAATAATAATTTAAATGAAATAACACAAAGAGAGAAAAGTAAAGATCAAAATATTTTACAAGAAAAAGAAAATGAAATAAAAATGAGAGATGAAAAAATAAAAGAAATGCAAATTACAATAAATGAACTTACAAAAAATAAAGATCTTTTTTTTAAATCTGGAAAAAAAATAAAAAATGATTTTGAGCAATTTAAAGGAGAAGCTTTATTGAAAGAAAAAAATTTAAAAGAAGAAATTGAAAAGTTAAAAAATGAAATCAAAAATTTAAAATTTAAACAAAATAATTATGATATAGAATTTCTAGAAAAATCATTAAAAGAAATAATATATCAAAATGAAATTGTGTTAAAAGAAAAAGATAAAATTTCAAAACAAATAGAAGAATATAATTTAAAACATCCTATTATTAATCTTCAAACTAATGAAGATAAAAATAAAATGGATATTGAAGAGGAAAAAGAAGAAGAGAAAAAAGAAGAGAAAAAAGAAGCAAAAGAAGAAGAGAAAAAAACAACAAATGCTAAAATTGATATTAAAAAGCTTCCTGAATTAAAACCTGTTATTTCTTTACCTGATAATTTAAAAAATATTAAAAAAAATGAAGATGAAAAAAAAATGGATATCGATGACAAACATGATGACAAAATTGTAAAAGAAAAGGAATCAGAAGAGAAAAAAGAAGAAGAAAATAAAGAAGAAAAAAATAAAGAAGAAAAAAAAGAAGAAGAAAAAAAAGAAGAAGAAAAGAAAAAAGAAGAAAAGAAAAAAGAAGAAAAGCAAGAAGATAAAAAAGAAGAAGAAAAAAAAGAAATAATAATTCCTCAAAAAATTCATATGATAATACCTCGAGGTGAAGGATATAGTAATTACATAGGAGGAGTTAATTTTGTATTTTTTGATCCAGAAAGAAACATATGGTATAATAATTATAGACAAGATTATTGTATTAAATTTTCTTTAAAAATAAACAAAAAAAAATCAAAACAAATATTAGTAGAAAGTGGATTATATGTTCCTCAATTTGCATTAGATGTAATAAACTGTGAAGCAAAATATCATTCATGGACTTTAATGCATAGATATAATAAATGTTATGATATTATTCAAACATTTAATGATGAAACATCAAATGAAAAATATGTTTGGATTTTAATATGGTTAAGATATTCTCAACAAAGACAACTTGATTGGCAAAGAAATTATAATACAAGACCAGTTTTATTATCAAATGCAATTAATAAATTAAGCTATGATTTAACTAATAGATTTAGTAAAAGTTTTCAACATGAAAAATTATATAAAAATTTAATAGATTCAACATCAAATTTAATAAAACATATTTTAGCCCAAATGGGAAAAGGAGTTGGAAATGGACAAGAAATAAGAGATGAAATATTAAAAATGATACAAAGAAATGATATGCATGATTGTTTTTATGAAGAATGGCATCAAAAATTACATAATAATTCTACTCCTGATGATATAGTTATATGTGAAGCAGTTATTGAATTTTTAAAAAGTAAAGGTAATTCTGAAGTTTATTGGAAAATATTAAAAAATGGTGGTATTTCTAGAGAAAGATTAAAAAGTTATGAAAGAGCTATTCATCATGAACCTGTTTATCAACCTAGATATCGAATTTCAGATTTTGAACATTATTTAAGAATATTAAAAAGTGTTCATTCTGCTACTGATTTAGTTATGGATTATGAACAAAGTAAATATATTTATGATAATAATGGTAAAAGAATTTTTGATGATGTTATTAGAAATAAAGATACTCAGGATATTATCAATCAAATTAAAAGAGTTACTGAAGCAAGAGAATATTTACAAAATATTATGAAACATAATTTAAATGATATTAAGAAATTAAGAGATATTTTATTTTTTGAATTATCACTTGAAATTTATGTTAGACAATTAGTAGAAAAAATAATACATATTAAAATAGATTATGATAAATATATTGATGAAATAAATTTAATATTAAAAAATATAAAAATTTCATATCCAAATTATTCAGAATTTACACTTTGTTATAATGATTGGATGAGTATAGTAGATAAATTAAAGAGAGATAATTCAAAAGATTCAACATTAAAAGTAAAAAGTGTAGTAAGTCGTTTAAATCGTTTATTATCATCAGTAATTGATTTCTATAATAAATATTTTGATTCAAGAGCACGTTATTTTGGAAAAGAATGTGGAGTAGATGATTTTTATAGTAATTTATTTGCTGAAGAAATGTTACGTGGAAGTATATTTTTCGCTTTATCAATGTTATTAAAAAAAATAGAACCAACAATAAGAAAAAATGCACAATTATCAGATTGGTTAATTATATCAAGAGGTAAAAATGATTTTGTAACTGGTAATTTAATTTCAGTTAAAAGTTTACATGAAGTTCAATTTAAAAAATATGAAGAAAAAACTATAATTTTAACTGAGAATGTTAATGGTAATGAAGAAATTCCACATAATTGTACTGGATTAATTATTATTAAAAGTGAAAATTATCCTGATATTTTAGCTCATGTTTCAGTTAGAGCAAGAAATTTAAATACTTTATTTTGTGTTTGTTTTAATGATAATAAAAGTGAAGAAATTTTACATTTAGTTAATAATAAAGCAAAAGTTAGTATTATTGATCAAAGAATTGAAATTGAAAAAATTGAAAATATTAGTAATGAAGAAAAAAAAGAAGAGGAAAAAATTAGTAAAATTAATATTGTTGATTCAGGTGATAAATATGAGAAAATTTATCTTGAATTAGATGAATTTAATGAAAAATCAGTTGGTGCAAAAAGTATTAATTCAAAAAAAATATATCAAAAAATCCCAGATTGTGATTTTATAAAATATCCAGAAAGTTTTACAATACCATTTAATGTTCATGAATATTTTTTAAATCTTCCAGAAAATGCAGAAATAAAAGAAGAAATAGATGAATATTTATCAAAAATAAAATTAGCAATTAAAAAAAGTGATATAAAAAGTTTATTAAAAAAATGTAAACAATTAACAAAAAAAATTCAATTTATAGAAAATGAAGAAACATTAAAATTAAAAGAAAAATTAAAATTATTTGGTATTCAAGACACAGAATTTGAATTAGCATTTAATGCAATAAAATCAGTATGGTCATCAAAATTTAATGAAAGAGTATATATTGCAACATCAAAAGTAGGAATTACATTATCACAAATAAAAATGAGTGTTTTATGTCAAAAAATAATACCAGCTGAATATGCATATGTAATACATACAAAAAATCCAATGACAAATAATAAAAATGAAATTTTTGCAGAAATTGTTAATGGAATGGGAGAAACATTAGTTGGTGCATTTGAAGGACAAAGTTTTAGTTTTGTCTATAATAAAGAAAATAAAAATTATGAAATTAAATCATATCAAAATAAAAGTATTTCTTTAAGAAATAAAGGCTTTATTTTTAGAAGTGATTCTAATACTGAAGATTTAGAAGGTTTTTCTGGTGCTGGATTATTTGATTCTGTACCTATGATTGAAGATAATGAAGTTGAAATGAGTTATGGTAATGATAAGTTGTTCAATGATAAAAAATTTGTTGAGAATGCTATTAATAAAATTAGTTCTTTGGGAATTGGAGTTGAAAAATTATTTGATGGAGTTCCACAAGATATTGAAGGTGTTTATTATAATGGAGATTTTTATATAGTACAGACTAGACCACAGGTTTAAGCTTTTTATTTAGTTTTTTATTTTTTTTTTTGGGTATTTTTTTTTAATTATTTTTATATTTATTTAATTTTATATTGGAGGGTTTAAATATTTAATTTTTTGAGTTAAAAAATTTTTATTTTTTTTAAATAAAATATAAAATATTTTCAATGTCTTATTTAATAATATTAATTATTTTATATATAAATAAAAATAGAATTTATTTCAAATCTTTTTATTTATTTAATATTATATGAGATTTACTTTAAAATAATCTAGTTTCTTATATAAAATAAAGACTATTTAATTTATATTATTAACTATATAAATTTCAATAAATAAATTAAATTTGAAAATAAAACTATAATTCAAATAAAAAAATGAAGTTTTCCAAAAATTTCTCCTTTTATAAAATTCCAGAATGGCAGGAATATTATTTTGATTATTACACATTAAAGATAATATTATATTTCATAGCAAACAAAATAAAAAAAAAAACAGAAATGATTAGAACAGCAAAGACAACAGGAAAATTAACAAGATCAAGATTATCAGTAATGGGAACTTCAAATTCAAATCTTAAAACTCGCGGATCAAGTGAATTTATAAAATTAAATCATCAAATGATAAATAAAGGAAAAAAAGGAAGAAAAAGTTTAGGAGCAGTATTAAGAAGAGGATCAACAATAAAATATGATGAAGAAATAAATATAAATAACTTTAATAATTTACTTAAAATGGCAAGAAGACCAAGTAAAAAAAGTAAAGATAGTGATGAAAATTCAGTATATTTAGAAGAAAAAAATACAATAACAGAAAATAAATTACAAGAAATTATGAAAAAAACTGAATCAATGCAAGGTCTTCCTGATACATTTAAAATGGAACATTTTTTAAAAATTTATAGAGAAAAATTACAAATAATTGATAAATTTTTTAGCTTTCAAATTTCACAATTTGAAACAAAGTATTTAAATATTTATTACAAATTAAAACAAATTAAAAATAATTTTGATGATGATAGTTCAGAAGGAAGTAATTCTCAATTAGATAATCATGAAAGAGCACAATTAGAATTTTCTTCTAGTATGAAAAGAGCAATTTCTACTATTTATAATTTTACTTCTTGGTTACATTCTTATTATAGTATTAATCTTATTGCAATTAAAAAAATTCAATTTAAAGCAATTAAAGTTTTTAAAAAAAAAAATATTAAAATTGAAGAACATTTACAAAAAGAAGATAATAAAATTAGTTTTTATTCAAATTTACCTAAATTAATTGAATTAAGAAAAAATATTAAAGCACTTTATGCTGATGCAATTACAAATGGAAATTTAATTCAAGCTGGAAAACAATTAGAAATAAAATTACAAGGTGAAGGAAATAAATCACAAAAAAAAATAATATGTTTTATTTTAGGAATGTTATTTGTTGAAATTTTTTTTTATATGTTTTTAGCATTAAATCCAAAAGAAAAAGAAAATTCAGTTAAACCATTTTTTCCAGCATTTAATTTTTCTTTATGTATAATTTGTTGTTTTTTTGGTATTGCAATTAATATTGAAATATTACAAAGATATAAAATAAATTATATTTATATTTTTGAAGTTGAACCAACAATGAGAATAGGAAGTATGGAAGTTTTAGAAGTTTCATTATGTATGTTAGCAATTTGGATTTTTTTTATGATTTGTGCTAAAATTACTTATAATTATCTTTTATTTGGACATACTTTTTATTATTTATTCCCATTAATTTCAACAAGTGCTTTAATTTTATTTTTATTTTTACCTTTTAATTATTTTTATTATCATTTTAGAATGGGAATTATTCATATTTTTTTTGGTAATTTATTTCCAATTGGAAAAAAAGCAGTTTTATTTAGAGATTTCTTATTTGGAGATACATTAACTTCATTATCAAAACCAATAAATTCTCTTGTTTTAGCAGGATGTGTTATGGCATGTAAAAAATGTAGAGATAATAATATAAGAATACCAAGTTGTAATAGAGATACAATTTATTGTTTAATAATTAATATTTATTTCCCTTTAAATAGAGTTATGCAATGTTTAAATAGATATTATTATACACATTTATTATGGCCTCATTTTGCTAATTTAATTAAAAATATTGTTAATATTTTAAGTATTTATTTTATTTGGAATTATTCACAAAATAAAGATTCAGAATTTAATCATGCTTTATGTTTTGTTTTTGGTTTATTTGCTACTACTTTTCAATTAGGATGGGATGTTTTTGTTGATTGGGGTCTTGGAAGACCTGAAGCTAAAATTTTTTTATTAAGAGATAAAATTATTTATCCTAGAAAATTCTATTATATTGCTATTCTATTAAATATTATTATTAGATTTTCATGGCTTCTTGGTTATATTGAACTTGATAAAAATAAATTTGATGAATGGAGGAATTTATTTTTATCTCTTTTAGAAGTTATTAGAAGAATAATATGGTGTATTATTAGAATTGAAAATGAAAATACAACAAATCCAGAAAAATATAGAACTATTTTAACTATTCCTGAATTACCTGATTTATAGTAAATCTATAATATTATTTCAATGTTATGATGTGGTTTTTACAATTTTAAGATATTATAAAATAAAAAAAATCATTTATAAATATATGTTAATATTTTGATATTCAAAATATGAAATATATATTGGGTTTTATAATATTTTATATTCTATCGTAAAAAGAATTCATTTACTTTGGTTTTTTATTCAATTTAAATAATAATATATTTTAGTTTAGAAATTTATTGAAATATTATATAATAATAATAATAAATAATATTTAAAAAAAATTAAAATAAAAACCCAATTTAAAAATTATTAAAAAATGGTAGAACAAGAATCACAAGAAGACTCAGTAGATCAATCAGTAAGTGTAACAAGGCATAAGATTATATTTGTAGGTGATGCAGGAGTAGGAAAAACATCAATAGTAGGAAGAATAATGGACAACCCTTTTAAAGAAACATACGAAACTTCAATTGGAGTAGACTTTTGTTCAAAAAATATAAGATATAAAGGTTTAAGTACAAAACTTCAAATTTGGGATTCTGCAGGACAAGAAAAATATAAAAGTTTAATACCATCATATATAAGAAATTCATCAATAGTATTTTTAGTATATGATGTATCAAAAAAACAATCTTTTAAAAATATTCCAGAATGGATTTCTTTTATTAAAAAAATTGAAGATTCAATTATTGTTTTAATAGGAAATAAAATAGATTTACCAAATAGGTAATAATATAATATATTTTTTTTAGACAAGTTTCAACTAATGAAGGAGAAGAATATGCTAAAAATGAAGGAATTCCATTTTTTGAAGTTAGTGCAAAGACAAAGGAAAATATTTCTAAAATGCTTTATTCTGGTGTTGCTGAATTACAAGCTTTTGAAGGAGTTGATAAAGAAATTTTAATTAAAGAATTAGAAATGGAAAATGAAGGTGAGAATAATATTGTTGAAGGAAATACTCCTGGTATTTTAGAAAATAATAAAAAAGAAATTAAAGTAAATGGACAAACAACAACTGTGACTAGTGATAAAAAGAAAAATTGCAAATGTTAATGTCCTTTTTTAGGATTTCATATTTTTTTAAAAATTTTTTATTTTTTTTATTTTTATTTTTTTTTTTAAAAGTTATGAAAAAGCATTTCCTTTTAACTTATTAATAAATGTTTGATTTGTTTTTCTTTTTTATTAAAATTAGTTTTTTTATGAAGGTGTATATTTTATAATTAATAAAAAAAACCTTATTTACTAAACTAAATATACATAATATATAAAAGATGATTTTTACACTGGATTAAAAATTTAATTATATTTGAAAATTAGTATTAATATATTTTTTAAAAGAAAATATTTAATTTTTGGAAAAAAATTAAAACTAATAAATTTATCTTTAATTATTTATATTTAATTTTCATAATATAATTCTTTTAAGTACATAAAACTTTAAAAAATTAAATATTTTCCCTAATTGGAGAACCAATAACATTTTTTCTATAAGTTTCTTTTTTATTTTCAATAGAATTAATTAATCTAGGAATAATATTAATAGGTTTATTTGGATTTTTTTTTCCTATAATAATCATTCCTCCATAATTATTATATTTATCCATATAATTAGAACTAGAAAAAATAGAAAGTAATCTATCATTATTCATTGAAATAACACCTTCTTTACAAAATTTATGAGAAGTTATTAAAAGTGAAATTTGATTATCAATTAAAAATTTATTTAATCTATCTTCCCCATATTTAACAATAAAACCTTTACCTTCAACATCTCTTTCTTTATTAGGTTCTATATTTTTAATTTTATTTGAAAATTCACTATATAATAAATCAAGTACAATTTGTTCATCTTTATTAGTAACTTCTTGAACAATTTTAAATGGTCTTTTAATATTTTCAATATCATCTAAAGATGAAACACGAGAACCAATTCCACCATGAACACATAATATACTATTATCAACTAAAATACCAAAAGGTAATAAATTAAATACTTGATTAAAATAAAAAAATAAACTTTGAGTTTTTGTAATATCATCATCTAATCTATCAATACATTCTTGTCCTAATCCACCATTAATATTTACATTAATATCTTCATGATGTCCTCTAATTAAATATATAAAATCAGGATATTTTACTTTTAAAGCAAATAATAAAAGAATAATTTCAAGAGAATAATAACATCTATCACAAAAATCTCCTAAGAATACATATTGCATTACATTTATATCACCCATTTGATTATCATCACTTGGATTTCCAAAAGATTCAAAAAATCTCATTAAATCATTATAATCACCATAAATATTTCCAAATATTTTACATGGTGATCTTATTCTTATTAAACTTTTTTCCTTTTCTAAAATAGGACTAACTTCTTGTATTAAATTATAAATTTCTTTTAATTTAAAAGGAAGTCTTTTATGTATTTCATCCATTTTTGAATGATCAAACCATTCAAAAGGTTTTAATAAAGTATCAATGAATTTATTTATTAAATTACTATCAAAAGTACGAATACTTTGCATTAATAAATTACTATTATTTTTTTCTAAATTGTCACCAATTCTCTTATTTTCTTCTTGTAATTGATCAATACTAACTTTTGTAAAAACAGAATTCATATCTTCAATTTCATTTTCTTCAGAATCTTGATTAATAATTCCACCAGAGCCAATAACAACATCATGACTTAATTTAAATTTAGATTTTTTACCTTGTTTCCCATTATTATTTTTAATTTTAGTAATTTTATTTTTAACTTCAATTAATCTACTTAAAGGTGAATTATGAAATAAAGTTTCAATAGAAATTTTACTAAGAACACCAATTGGTTGTGTTTGATTTTTATCATTAAAACCTCCATATAAAAAAATATATTTATCTAAAATAAAAGAACTATGTCTATTCATTCCAATACCAGGAAAATCAAAAATATCATTTTTATTAGTATCAAAGACTTGAATAGGTAAAATACCATGATAATTCTTATTATTTCTTCCTCCAATAATTATCATCAAACTACCATAAAAAACAATAGAATGATTATATCTTGGTTTAAGTAATTCATTATCAGTAATAGGTGCTCTAGTCCATGACCATGAATTATCTTTATTATGAGAAAGTCCCCAAATATCATTTAAAGGATTTTCATTAGAATCTCTTCCTCCAAAAAGTAACATCATTCCCTTTTCTTCTCCTTTATCACAAAATCCACAAGTTTGATATAAACGAGGAGAAGGTGCAACATTATTTTTATAATCAATTTGAATCCAATTAATTTGAGGTGATTTAATATCAATAATCCAAAGATCATTTAATAATTGAGTATAACATGAACCACCAAATAAAATAAAATAAGGTTTCATATAATTTATAGTATGTCCATATCTCTTACCAGGACCTCTACTATGATAATTTATTTTTTTCCAAGAACCATATTCTTCATTATCTTTTTTTAATTCAAATAACCATAATTCATCTTCTGCTAATTGTTGTCCACCAACACTTCCACCATGAATAACCATTTGTAATTCATTATTAGAACAAGCAGCATGAGCTGCTCTTTCTCTAGGAATATTATTATTATTTTCTATAATAATTTTACTCCAAATTCTAGTCATTAAATTAAATAAAAAAGTCTCATTTGAAAAATCATAATTTTGAACATTACCAACAGCACCACCAAATAATAAAAGTTTAACAGGTGTAATTGAAAGTAAACTTTGACCAAAACGTGGTAATGGACGATTACCACTTGTATCACTTATTATTGGAGTTATACTATTTTCCATTAATGGATTTGGCTTCTCATTTGCTGAGTTGTTATGATATGTTTTATTATATGGAGAACCACGAGAATTCTCTAATTGGTGATTCTTATAAGAACCTTGGTGATTTAAGGTATTTTGAAGTGAATTTGATGAATGATTGTTTGTTATGTTTCTACGAAGGTTTTGTGTAATTATTTTAGGATTTGGAGAATTTATATTAAAACGTAAACGAGTGTTTTGTTTTGTTGTGTTTTGAAATCGATGATTTGATGACATTTTTTTTTTTCTTTTTTTTTGGTTTTTGTTTTTTTTTGTTAATGCTTTTTAATGTTTTAAATTTTATTTAAATCATATTAAAAAATTATATTTATTTTTAATTATTTATTATATATTAATCTACATATATTTGGATTAATATTATTTTGATATAGAAATAAATTGGTTTTTAAATCAATATCTTCCTGATAAAAATAAATATTATTATTATTATTTTTTAATATTGAAATTAAAAATTCTTTAAAACTTTCGTAATTTAATTGTTTTAATTCATTTATAGCATTTTCCTTAATTAATCCCATTGTATTATTGTGTATTATTTTTTCCTCTTTTTCTTTCCAATAACTTAATAATTGATTAAAAGAAAAATTTTGAAGAGGATAATTTTGTATTTCATTGATAATAATATTTAATTTTTTAATTTTAACATCTAATTCTTTAATCATAATAATATTTTGATGTATTTTTCTTTCTTTTTCACATGATTTATTCCAATAAATTAAATATTCATTATATAAAGAATTAGTTCTTTTAATTAATAAATTCTCATAATTGTTATCATTAGTTCTTTCCATTTTTTGTCCTAATTCAAATATTTCTGCTTTATTATATTCTTTATATTTTTTATCTAATTTAAATGTGTGAGCAAAAAAACCTTTTAATTTTTTAAATTCTTCAATAAATGTGTTTATTTCTTTGATATATGAATTTAAATTTATAATTTCAATATTAGAAAATTGAATATTATTATTTTTTATTAATAATTCAAAATCATTTATTATTTGGTTATTTCTTTCTTGAATTGAAAGTTCAAATAAAAAAAGTTGTATTAATTCATCAATTGAAATATTTTCTGAAATTCTTTCTTGTTTAAATAAATCATTGATGTAATCTTCTAAATTTTTAATAGTTTTTTTATTTTTATTTTGAAAATAATATAATTGACTATTTTTTTTTAAAAAGATATGGGCATAATTATTTCCTTCATCTTTTATAAAATAAAGAAAGCTTAATATAAGTTTTATTTTAATTATATTAATATTTGATTCTTGATATATACATTTATTTTCTTGGTTTTTTTCAATGATATTAAATTTTTTATTAATTAAATTTAATTCTTCTTCAGAAAACTCAAAATTATTATCATTTTCACAATTATTAATATAGCTTTTATTTAATAATTCATTATCACTTTGAATTAATTCATATAATTTCTTTTTAAGAAAAATTATAACCTTTTCAATTTTTATTTTCTTTGATTCATCAATAAAAATATTTTCATTTGAATTATTTATTAATGATTTATCTTCAAATGAATTATTAATAGACTTATCTTGAATTGATTGATATATAGAATAAAGTCTTTTATAAAAATATAATAAATTTCTATTTGGTTTGACTTTTTCAAATAAAGAATGATAATTTAAATAAATAATATCAATTAATCCTTTAACAATTTTTCTTTTTAAAATATATATTGAAGGAATAGATTCAATTTGATTAAATGATAGATTTACAATATTTTCTAATTGTAATTTACTTATTTCATATTTTACTTGTAAATTACTAACTTTTTGTAAAAGGGAAATTAATATTTTATCAATATTATTATAAGTATTTTTTATTAATTGAACTTTTTCATTCAAATGATTTTTAATAAATAATTCATAATTTAAAAAATCTTGATCAGTCATTGCAACTTTATATTTTTCATATATATGGGTTAATTTAGCAATATGGAATAAATTTTGAAACTCATAATACATTCTAAATGAAGTGTTATAAAAATATTCAAACAAAATTATTGGTTCTTTGTTTTCAAAAATAATTCTAAAATTATTATTTATTTTCATTACTTTTGCCCAATCAACTTTTAATATATTTTGTAAATTTACAATTAATTCGTCACTGAATTTATTTAATTTTAATAAATTTTTAAAAAATTGAAGTAAACTCTTAAAAAATAAGATGAGTTTTGAATTTTTTATTTGTATTTTTTCTAATTCATTTTTAAATTCATTGAAAAATCTGACTATATTATTTTTTTGATGTTCATCTATCATTGATATATTGGAATCTTTTTCTATTATCAAATTATCTTCATCACTTTTACATTCTTTACATAAATTATATTTTTTTTTTGTAGAAAAAAAAAATATTCCTTTAATTGTTTTTTGACATTTACCACATAAAATTACAGTATTTTCGGAAATTTCTGTAACAAATTTATGTTCATATTTACAGATACAATGAATCAATATTTTATCATTTCTAAATTCATAAGAATATAAAGGAATTTGTGCACAATATTTACAAAATATCATTTGAAGTTATTTATATTTTTAAAATAATTTAAAAATTCAAATAATTATATATTTTTTTTACAATTTACATTTATAGGACAATATTTAAAATTATTATAATATTTTTATTATTGAAAATTTTAATATTTAATATTAACTATGGTAAAAACATGTATTAGAATTAAATTTATTTAATGAATAAAAATAAAATAATGAAGGAATAGAATTATAAAAAGATTAAATGTCTTAATATTTTTATTCTTTTCAAGTATTTATTTTCAAATAAAAAAAAATAACCAAAATTTTTTTAAATAAATTTAAATAATATAAATAAATAACTTTCCCCAAAAAAAAATAAATAAATC
>JAEEGK010018015.1_pt1 | contig 15318 bp, 16 predicted proteins | sample 8958771 | NCBI WGS metagenome assembly JAEEGK01 (sample SAMN16246547, study PRJNA631951) | gut metagenome | biome: gut microbiome; feature: rumen; material: SC-attached | host: Bos | place: Iran: Karaj | collected 2018-10 | reverse complement strand
TGTGCTGACAGTCATTGTATTGGTATTGAGCATCGGCGGACGTCTTGTCACGCATCGTTTTTCCAAAAATAAACTGTAATGGCCATTGAAGTTAAAAATCTGAACGTATATATCAAAGAAAACCACATCCTGAAAGATGTGAACATCCTCTTCCCCGAAAAACAGATCACCTGTATCATCGGGCCTTCGGGCTGCGGCAAGTCAACGCTGTTGCGCACCCTCAACCGGCTGATCGACTCAACGGAGCATGTCCGGTTGGAGGGGCAGGTTCTGGTGGATGGGGTGGATGTCATCGGCAGCGGTCCGGAAATCACCGAACTGCGCCGGAAAATAGGCCTGGTCAGCCAGCGGCCCTGCCCGCTGCCCATGTCCATTTTCGACAATGTGGCCTACGGCTGCCGCATCAACAGAATGTACAGGAAGCACCGGCAGCTCATCTGGAATGTGCAGAAGCAGCTCCAGGCGGTCGGCTTGTGGGAGGAGGTGCGGGGGCGTGTGCGCACTCCGGCTTCGCGCCTTTCGATCGGGCAGCAGCAGCGGCTCTGCCTGGCGCGTTCCCTGGCGGTGGAGCCGCAGTACATCCTCGCGGATGAGGCCACCAGCGCCTTGGATCCCATTTCCAGCAAGAGGGTGGAGGATCTTTTTGTCTCGCTCAAGCAAGACTACACCATCCTGATGGTGACACACACACTGCATCAGGCATTGCGCATTGCGGACAATGTGGTTTTCATGTATTTGGGAGAGGTGGTTGAAAGCGGACCCGCTGAAATGCTCTTCCATCATCCCCAGCAGGAACTGACCCAAAAGTACCTGTCGGGTGTGTTCAGTTAAAAAATTTGTCAAAAGGTACTATTAAAAATGTCGAACAAACTTACCCATTTGAAAGAATTGGAATCCGAATCCGTTTACGTGCTTCGGGAGGTGGCGGCTCAGTTTGAGCGTCCGGCCATCCTCTTTTCGGGCGGAAAGGATTCCATTGTGGTGACCCACCTGGCCTGCAAGGCCTTTTATCCGGCGAAAATCCCTTTCCCCCTGGTGCATATTGACACCGGACACAATTTCCAGGAAACTCTGGATTATCGGGATGCATTGGTCAAGAGGCTGGATGCCAGGCTTATTGTCGGTTCGGTGCAGGAGAGCATCGACACCGGCCGCGTGAAGGAGGAGAAAGGCTATAACGCCAGCCGCAACCGTTTGCAGACCACCACTTTGTTGGATACCATTGAAAAATACCGGTTCGATGCCTGCATCGGCGGTGCACGCCGGGACGAGGAGAAGGCCCGCGCCAAGGAGCGCTTTTTCTCCCACCGCGATGAGTTCGGTCAATGGAACCCCAAAAACCAGCGGCCTGAACTCTGGAACATTTTCAACGGCAAAAAGAACATGGGCGAGCATTTCCGGGTGTTCCCCATCAGCAACTGGACGGAAATGGATGTGTGGCAGTACATTTATCAGGAACAGATAGAACTTCCGAGCATTTATTTCACACATGAGCGCCGTTGCTTTTTCCGGGACGGGCAGTGGCTGGCGGCGGAACCCTGCATGAAGCTGAAACCGGACGAGGAGGTGGTGACCAGACGGGTGCGCTGCCGCACCATCGGTGATATCAGCTGCACCGGGCTCACCTTGTCGGAGGCGCACAGCCTGGAGGAGATTATCGGGGAAATCGCGGCGACGCGGGTGACCGAACGGGGCGGCCGTGCGGATGACAAGCGCAGTGAGACCTCGATGGAGGACAGGAAAAAGGAAGGTTATTTTTAGAAATTGATTCTGATGGATACAAAAGGATATTTGGACATGGAGCTGCTCCGCTTCACCACGGCGGGGAGCGTGGATGACGGCAAAAGCACACTGATTGGACGGCTGCTGTATGACAGCAAATCCATTTTTGAGGACCAGCTGGAGGCGGTGGAGGAGGCCTCGCGCAGCCGTGGCAACGAAGAGGTAAATCTGGCGCTGCTCACCGACGGCCTGCGTGCGGAGCGCGAGCAGGGCATCACCATCGATGTGGCCTACCGCTATTTCGCCACACCAAAGCGCAAGTTCATCATTGCCGACACTCCGGGCCACATCCAATACACGCGGAACATGGTCACCGGTGCCTCCACGGCCGATCTGGCCATCATCCTGATCGATGCGCGCAACGGGGTGGTGGAGCAGACGGTGCGGCACACCTGCATCGCCGTGCTGCTGAACATTCCGCACATCACGGTCTGTGTGAACAAGATGGATCTGATCGGCTTTTCCGAGGAGAAATTCGGAGCCATCCGCGAAGCATATCTGGCAATGATGCAGAAGATCGGGGCTCATGCGGAGGTGAGCTTCCTTCCAATCTCCGCCAAATACGGGGACAACGTGGTGAAGGATTCCGACCAGATGCCCTGGCACCGCGGCGGTACGCTGATGCAGCTGCTGGAGAGCGTCCCTATCGGGCACAAGACGGGTGAGGAGGGGGAACCCCTGCGCTTGCCGGTGCAGTATGTGATCCGTCCCATTTCTGACAAATTTCCCGATTATAGGGGATATGCCGGCCGTCTGGCCTCCGGGGTGCTGAATGTCGGGGAGCGCGTGCGGGTGCTGCCTTCCGGATTGGAATCCAATGTCAAGGCCATTTACCAGGCGGAAAAAACGATGGAAAAAGCCTTTGCTCCCGAATCCGTCTCTGTGCTGCTGGAGGATGACATCGACATCAGCCGCGGCGATTTCATTGTATCCGCCGGACATGCGCAGCCGCATGTTTCCCAAAGCCTGACCATGATGTGCTGCTGGTTCAATGAGCAGGAGATGCAGTTGCACAAACGCTATATTGTCCGCAATACCGTATCGGAAACCGTAGGCATGGTAAAATCTGTGGATTTCCGGTTGGATATTAACAATTTGGAACATATTGAGGGTGTGGTATCCTTGAAAATGAACGATATAGCCCAACTGACCCTCCGGCTGGCGCAGCCGATGGTTTTTGACCGTTATGTGGAAAACCGCACGACCGGTTCCCTGATCATGATCGATCCGGACAGCTTTGAAACGGTGGGCGCAGGCATGATAATCTGAATGAAAAATTTACAAATATGCAGGAAAAATATTCAACATCGGAAATTGAGCGGTTGAACGCGGAGTTTGCGGCCTGTCCGCCGGAGGAGCTGCTGCGTTTTTTCATGGGAAAGTTCGGCGGCCGTATTGCGTTGTCCTCCAGCTTGAGCATAGAGGACCAGACCATTACGGACATGATGCTGCAAATCGATTCCCATGCGCGGATTTTCACCCTGGATACCGGACGGCTCTTCCCGGAGACGTACAGCCTGTTGGACAGGACCAACCTGCATTATAACATAAGGATAGAGGTCTTCTGTCCCGACACGGAGGCTTTGCAGCGGATGGTCACCGAACAGGGGGTGAACCTTTTTTATGAGAGTCTGGAAAAAAGGCATTTATGCTGCCAGGTGCGAAAGCTGGAGCCGCTATCCCGCGCGTTTACCGGGCTGGATGCCTGGATTTGCGGGTTGCGCCGCAGCCAGTCCGTCACCCGGGACGGCATGAACCGCATCGAGTGGGATGAAAAGCATGGCCTGCTTAAAATCAATCCGCTGATAGACTGGACGGAAGAACAGACTTGGGAGTACATCCGCACCCGTCACGTCCCTTATAACAAACTGCATGACCAAGGATTCCCGAGCATCGGCTGCCAACCCTGCACACGTGCGGTGAAGGAGGGTGAGGATATCCGTTCCGGCCGCTGGTGGTGGGAGCGCCCTGAACACCGCGAATGCGGCCTGCACAGCCGGGAAAGGTGATTTTCACTTCTTTTTTTTCTCCGCGCAGCGGAAGTCCGTATCCCGATTTTGAGTACTTTTGCAAAATGTTATTAAGCAATGTCGCTTATGTGTTTTGATTATAATAAGCATCATATTAAAAATGTGTTCTTTTAACATTACAGTGGATGAAAGCAAGCTGGCACGCAACTATCCTGGTGTTGCCAGTGAGAGATTTGGCCAATGGCTGCAAAATTGGGTTGATGATATCATTGCGGTTGATGTTCCCGTGTCAAGCCGCGTTTCGCCTAACGCCCATTCATACGAGGAAATGAAAGCCGCTATTCGTGAACGCATTGAAAAGATTGAGGCTGGTAAAGCCGTCTTCTATTCAAACGAAGAGGTGTTTTCAAGCATTCGGGAACGATATGGTCTATAAGATTGAATGGATTGGCGAAGCCCGAATGTCACTTGACACAGAGATGGAATATGTTTTTGCCGAGTTTGGGCAAAACACGTTGGCTAAGGTGTATAATGACTTGATGGAACGAGTGTCTCAATTGCAGATATTTCCCCGTATTGGGGTTCGCTGCGAAGATCTTGACTATCTTGGTTATAAAATACGTATTCTTCATGTGAAAAAGGTGTCGGTGGTGTATGCGATCATTGACCAAACGGTTCAGATTCTCTATATCTGGAACAATCAGCAGGATCCTGGACGTCTTGTGGAAGTGTTGAAAATGTCTTCTCATGACAAGTAAAAGTTTTAATTACTATTATGAAAATACAAAATAATATTTTGGCGAATAGGGGCAGTTGGCTCCATCATCTTTTGTTTGCATTTTTTGCGCTTGTTCTGACGTTGCCGTATGTTTCATGTGGCGGCAATGAATCCGGAAATGACAAGGAACTAAAGCGGGCTGTCAAGGAAATGGCGAAGGTATGTCCGCTTCAAATGGGCGACTTTATGTCGATTGAGAATATGGAATATGCCCATAACACGCTTACAATAACCTATGGCATTGCTGCGGGACTGATGAATTTTGATTCCCTTCGCGCAAATGAAGCCGCATTGCGCAAAAATATTCTTATAGGTTTTGCCAACCAGCAGAATGAGTCCTTCAGAAAGATTATTGATGCTGTTATAAGGGCTAAGGCGGATATGATGTTGGTCTTTATAGATGGGAAAGGCGCGAGTTTTGAATTTTTTATCACTGCTGAAGAGCTTAAATCAAACAGGCCTGGAACTGATGCTGATCCGGAAGTGCTGCTGAAGACCATGTTGGACAACCTAAGGCTGCAAATACCTATTGATATGGGTAACGGATTGGTGATAAAGGATGTGTTGCTTGATGAAAACCGCTGCATATACATATATGACTGCGACGAGTCTGTTATTGATATTGACAGGCTGAATGCGAACATACCAGAAATTAAGAGGTATATCATTGAGAATTTTTCCGACAATAACGCTGCACAAGAGCTCTCCCGTGTCATAAAAGCCACAAACCGTAATCTGGACTATAAATACGTTGGCGCTTCCAGCGGAAAAACCGTGGTTGTCAGTATCGGGCCGGAGGAGTTTAATTAGAACGAATAACATACCATGAGCCCCCTTTAAAAAACACCCTTTTGTGAGCAGGTTATCCAGACGGGACGGATTGTCCGAAGTTGGAACCGGATTTCTAATGCACTGAAAAAAGTTCCCACGCAATCCAGAAGCCGCGACAATGCCGCCAAAACGCCGGGAAAGGTGTTTCCTGACAGTTTCGGGGTGGATTTCCCCTCGAAGATCACTATTCTCCGTAGGTTTATCCACATGCAGCGGGCTAACGCCCATAGCTCGTGCTTCCGCTGTCCTCTGTAGCGGGTCTTGTTGTTGCGGCTATGGAAGCAGAGCTGGAAGATGGTCGCCTCAACGTTGTTCCTCTTGTTCCTTTCCGACTGCGGCAAGTTGTCCAGATGCTGCCGGAAGAGCATCGACTCCTGCTGGCCGGGAGGGAAGTACCTCCATCTGCTGCTACCTCCGTCCGGGTTCGGGATGCGCAGCGAACCGCCGCCTGTCCGCACCGCCTCATAAATAACACCCGTCTCCGTGTCCGTCACCTTCGCGCCGCCCTCCGCGTCCCTCTCTATCCGGAAACGGGAAGCGCGGTTCTGCATGCCCGTGAACACACTGTCGCACGGAAGGCTCCGGTTCTCCGCGCTCTGGTATGCGCCGTCGCTGTAGACCTTCTCCACACTGCCGCCCGTCACCGACTCGCTCTTGGCGACAGCCTCCTCGAAGAAGCCGCTGTCCGAGGCGGTCGCTCCTGACACCTGCACCGCCGTCACCAGCGAGGGCTTGCCCTCCTCATCCGTGGTCTCCGTCACGTTGACGCTGTAGCCCTTCACCTGCTGGTTGCCCTTGCGGCGGTATTCCGCGTCAGGGTCGTTCGGGTTCTGGACGCTGTCCGCCGATATGGACTTCCTGTCACGAGGGGTCACAACGCCGTGCTCCACCTCGTACTGCTCCTCGAACACGCGCTTCAGCAGGCCGTCCTGAGCCTTCACGCGGACCAGCACCCTGTATATCACACCGCCCAGCTCCGACAGGCGTGCCTGTATCTTTTCGGCGTTGCTCCGGTACACCGTCTGCTTCGCGTCCTCCTCCAGCCAGGGCTGCACCCTCTTCCTCAGAGACGGGTTCAGAAGGGCCATGTAATGCGGCATCTCCTGCAGGAACGTCTTGTGGATTAGCTCGTAGCGCGGATACCATGCGATGTTGCTCCCTATCAGCTTGCTGTCCATACGGACGGCCTTGCCCTGTATCTTGAACTTTGACGCCTGAAAGGCCGTCAGACGCTCGAAGCAGCGCTCCATCAGGTTCTCGCCCGTCTCGTCCGCGTAGTCGCAGATGCGCCTGCGGAACAGGTAGTAAGTGTCCAGGGAGGGGCAGGCGTCCTCCATCTTGAGCAGGCCGAGCGCCCTGCGCGTCAAAAGGTCGTAGTCGCACTTCTCCATCAGCTCCTCGTCCGAGCAGCCGAAGCCCTCCTTCAGAACCGACATCGCCACCAGCCTGCGGATGGAGGCGTTCGGCGCGCCCATCCGGCCCTCCTTGAACAGGGGCTGGAACAGGCTCTCGTCTATTTCGGAGGTCACCATGCGGTAGAACTGGTTCTGCCACGCCTTGGGGTCCTCGTATTTCTTCGCCGCACGCTTGCACATCATGTCTGACGGGTTGTCAAACAGGCTCATCTGGGGTTCGGTCTCACTTGCTCTGAACATGTGTCTTGCTTTTGAAATTTGCTGCAAAGATACTAAAAATCACTGAATAAAATTTTCTTTCAGGCAACTTTTTTCAACTTTTTTCATTTTTTTTTCAGGGTTGCACAATTTTCCACACAGTCCCGCGTTATTGGGTTATATTAACTTTTTAAAGTAGATTCATACCATGGATTTTATCTCTGTTGTGGTATTGGCGGTGGCGTTGGCCATGGACTGCTTTGCGGTGAGCATGGCATGCGGGACACAGTCCGCGCGGTACAAGGTGTGGCCGTTCGTCTGGCTGGCCTTCTCCATGGGGCTGTTCCAGGCACTGATGCCTGTCATCGGCTGGTTTTTGGGCGAACAGTGCCTCTCATGGATCGGAGCGTTTGACCACTGGGTTGCTTTCGGCCTTCTGCTTTTCCTGGGGCTGAAAATGTGTTATGACGCTTTGCGGCCAGAGGAGACCTCCGACAAGGATTTCCGTCTCACCCTGCCGAAAATCCTGCTGATGGGCATCGCCACCAGCATCGATGCGCTGGCGGTGGGGGTGAGTTTCGCCATGATCGAAATGTCTATCTGGATGCCTGTTGTTGTAATAGGCATGGTCTCATATCTCTTCTCCATGGCAGGCAGTGCCGTCGGATACCGTTTCGGCAAGCTTAAATGGCTCAACGCGCGGTTAGTCGGCGGACTGATGCTGATAGCCATCGGCGTAAAAATCCTGGTCACACATTTGTGCTGATGTGTGGTGTTTTGAAAGTGCTGTCACAGTGTGTGCTGTCTGTTTGGACATGCAAATTTTGGGTAAAATTGGAGGAACGTATTGGGAAAAGTTGTACTTTTGCACGCTTTTTTAAAACTAAAGCGGCATCTGCCGTTATTCTGTCTGAATAGGGGAATGCGGCAGGTGAAACTTAATTATTAAAATGTATATTATATATGAGAATAATAGGTACAGGAAGCGCATTGCCTTCATTGAGTGTCACCAATGACGAGTTGGCAACGTTTCTGGACACAAGCGACGAGTGGATTACCGAGCGTACTGGAATCAAGGCGCGGAGGCTTCTCTCCACGGAAACATTGTATGATCTGGCCGAGGAGGCTGCAAAAAAGGCCATAAAATCCTCCGGAGTGGCAGCAGACCAGCTGGACTTCATCATCTGCTCCAATGTGGCCAACCGCTATATCACTCCAGGCATGAACTGCATACTGCAGGAAAAGATCGGTGCCACCTGCGCCGGACTGGACATCAACGTGGCCTGTGCAGGTTTTGTCAATGCGCTGATGCTTGCCGACAGCATGATACAGGCCGGACGCGCCAGGCACATTCTTATTGTCTGTGCGGAGGAACCGAGCAAATACTGCAATTGGAAGGAGCGTGACACAAGCATATTGTTCGCAGACGGGGCAGGTGCGGTTGTGGTGGATGCCGGTGAAGGTTTCAAGGCTGTGCATTTGAGCATGATCTCCAGCAAGGATGTGCTCTATTACGAACGCTGCATGGAGGAGACGCCGTATGAGCGGAACCGGAAGGAGGGGCAGCCTCTTGTCATGCGCGGGCGCGAACTTTTCCGCATGGCGGTCTCCCAGTCCACCAAGGACATCAGGACGGTGTTGGAAAAGGCCGGCATGCAGCCGTCCGACATCACCTACTACCTGATGCACCAGGCCAACAAGCGCATTATTGAAAGCATCCGTACCCTTTTGGACGAACCGGAAGAAAAATTCCCCACAAATATCGAGAATTACGGAAACACCTCATCGGCAAGCATCCCCATTCTGCTGGACGAGATGCTGGCTGCAGGAAAAATCCATAAGGGCGACACTCTGCTAATGAGCGCCTTCGGTGCCGGATTTGTCTCCGCGGTGTGTATCCTTGAGTGGGGCAAATAGTTAGTTTCAATTTGATTAATACTGATTTGATGAATAAGAGAGTAGTTGTTACAGGATTGGGTGTTGTCTCCTCCCTCGGACACAGTGTGCCGGTTTTCTGGGAGCACCTGTCACAGGGAGCCTGTGCCATCAAGCCGGTCCAGAATATTCCGACAGAGGGGCAGAAGGTCTCTGTCGCTGCGGAAATCACCGATTTCCATCCTGAAGATTTCGACGTGGACCGCAACATGATGCGTCGTGCCGACCGGTACGCGCAGTTTGCCATGGCGGCAGCCTCCCAGGCCATGAAGGACAGTGCGCTGGAGGTCGAGCCGGAGCGTTTCGGTGTCTATGTCGGTTCCGGGACTGGCGGCATCCAGACCTTCCACAACGAGCACACCAAACTGGTTGAAAAGGGACCTTCCCAGATTTCACCGCTCTTTGTGCCGATGATGATTTCAAACATTGCAGCCGGAAACATCGCCATATTGTACCATGCTGAGGGGCCCTGCCTGCCCATCGTGACGGCTTGCGCCACCGGAACCCACTCCATCGGGGAGGCTTACCGGACTATCATGCACGGATATGCCGACGCCATCCTGACCGGCGGTGCCGAGGCGGCCATCACACCGATAGCAATGGCCGGTTTTGCCAACAGCAGGGCCTTGTCCCTCTCAACCGATCCTATGGCGGCCTCCCTGCCATTTGACAAGCGCCGTCAGGGATTTGTGATGGGTGAGGGTGCCGGCATTGTGGTCCTTGAAGAATATGAACATGCAAAAAAGCGCGGTGCGCACATCTATGCCGAGGTCTGCGGATTCGGCAACACCTGCGACGCTTTCCATTATACAGCTCCGCGTGCTGACGGCAAGTCTGCGGCCATAGCCATGACCAACGCCTTGAAGGAGGCCGGTTTCAACGGTTCCGAGCAGCTTTATGTCAATGCGCACGGCACCGGCACTCCGCTGAACGACAAGACGGAGACTCTGGTGATAAAGCAGGCGTTGGGCGAAAGCGGCGCACGCAAGGCGATGATCAGCTCAAACAAATCTATGCTGGGGCATTGTCTCGGAGCCGCAGGCGGACTGGAGATGGTTGCCAGTGTGCTTTCGCTGACAAACGGACTGCTGCCTCCGACCATACATCTGGACGAGCCTGACCCGGAATGCGATCTCGACTACATTCCCAACCAGGCGCGTGAGGTGCAGGCCGACATTGTGATATCAAATTCGTTCGGATTCGGCGGGCAGAACGCCTGTGTGGTGTTGCGTCCGGTAAAATAAAAACAGCAAATTGTTATGGACAGAGAAGAAATCAAAACAGTGCTGCCGCATCGCGAGCCGATGCTGCTGGTGGACGAGGTCGTTAAGATTGACGATGTCGCCTACGGAAAATATAAGGTGACCGGGGATGAGTTTTTCCTGAAGGGACATTTCCCTGAAAGGCCGATTGTTCCGGGTGTCATCCTGTGTGAAATCATGGCGCAGATGAGCTGCATCCTGATGAAGGAGGATCTGTACGGCCACACTCCGCTGTACCGCGGGCTGGACCATGTCAAGTTCAAGCGTTCGGTGGAACCCGGCGACCTGCTGGAGGTGAAGGCCAAAATTATCCAGAAGAAGTTGAAGTCGTTTTTTGTCGCGGCGGAGGCCAGCGTCGGGGGCGAGTTGTGCGCCCGTGCGGAAATGACTTTCGCTCTGGTTCCCAACGAAGTGTTTTTAAACAAATAAGCATAGAATATGAAACTATTGGATCAGAAAGTGGCTTTGGTGACCGGTGCCGCACAGGGTATCGGACGGAGCATAGCCCTGAAGTTTGCCGAAAACGGCGCCGATGTCATTTTTACAGATATCAGGGAAGACGAACGTTCTCAGGGGCTTATAGCGGAGCTTGAGGCCAAGGGTGTCCGTGCCGCCTTTTTTGCCGCAGATGCCTCCTCTCTTGAGCAGACCAAGGAGGTCTGCAACGCTGTCACCGAAAAGTTCGGACGGCTGGATGTGCTGGTCAACAATGCGGGCATCACCCGTGACATGCTTCTGCTGCGTATGACAGCCGAGGATTGGGATCGGGTCATCCGCCTGAACCTGACCTCCGTGTTCAACTACACCAAGGTGTTTTCGTCAGTCATGATGCGGCAGCGCAGCGGCTCCATCATCAACATGGCCTCCATAGTCGGGGTGAACGGCAATGCGGGGCAGGCCAACTATGCCGCCTCCAAGGCCGGTATAATCGGATTCACCAAATCCGTCGCAAAGGAATTGGGCAGCCGCAATATCCGCAGCAACGCCATTGCTCCGGGATTCATCGAGACGGCCATGACCAAACAGCTCTCCGAGGAGGTGATAGAGCACTGGAAACAGGAGATTCCGCTTCGTCGTCCGGGCTCTCCGGATGACGTGGCCAAACTTGCGCTGTTCCTCGCCTCCGACCTTTCCGAATATATTACCGGACAGGTCATCTGCTGTGACGGCGGCCTTGCATTGTAGTCAAATATGTAAGAAAGAATATAAGAAATTAGAATAAAAAACTTAATTAATAAAGGTATTTTATGGAAACGATTTTAACAAGAGTGCAGCGTGTAATCGCTGGAAAATTGGGCGTTACTGAAGATTCCGTCACCATGGAAAGCGACTTCATCAAGGATTTGGGAGCCGATTCCCTCGACGTGGCCGAGCTTGTGATGCTGTTCGAAAACGAGTTTTCCCTCGAAATTCCGGATTCCGAAATGGAGAAGATGAAGACCGTTGGCGACGTGGTCGGTTATTTGGAAAAAAACATGAAATAATGACCTGTAAGGCAGCGTGTGCCTAATCATGCCGCGCTGCCTTTTTATTTGAATTCAGAAAAATGGGGCGGAGCCGTAGCGGGATTTGTCCGCGGGCGGTTGCTGCTCCTGTCACGATTACATATTTTTTATGAGTTATAAGATTGTCGTATTGATCAAACAGGTTCCGGACACTCAGAATGTGGGGCCTGATGCGATGAATGCGGACGGCACCGTCAACAGGGCGGCGCTGCCTGCCATATTCAACCCGGAGGATTTGAAGGCTCTGGAAATGGCACTTCAGGTTAAGGACAAGTATCCTGAAAGCAGGGTCACTGTCCTGACCATGGGGCCGGAACGTGCCGCCTCAATTATCCGTGATGCGCTTTCACGCGGCGCGGACAATGGCATCATTGTCTCAGATATCCGCTTTGCCGGCTCCGATACGCTGGCCACATCATACGCGCTTGCCTGCGCCATCAGGAAAACCGGACATTATGATCTGATATTCGGCGGACGCCAGGCCATTGACGGTGATACCGCCCAGGTGGGGCCGCAGGTTGCGGAGAAGCTTGACTTGCCGCAGGTGACCTATGCTGAACGCCTGTTGTCGCTCAAGGATGACACCATCACGCTGACCCGCCGTCTGGACAACGGGGTGGAGACCGTGGAGGCGACGCTTCCGCTGCTTGTCACCGTAACAGCTTCCGCTCCCGACTGCCGCTACCCGCATGCGCACCGTCTGCTGCAATATGCCAAAACGCAGCCTGAAATCTGGAATGCGGATGCCATCTCACCTGAAATGGAGAGATTGGGACTCAAAGGCTCCCCGACAAAAGTCAAGAAAATCGACAATGTCGTGCTGGCGCACAAGGAGGGGGTACGGATTGAAAACAGCGATGCGGCCATCGGGGAACTTGTGGTTTCGCTGATGGAAGACCACATCATCGGTTAATAACTTAAGAGTGAAAAACATGGTTTTAATATATTGTGAGCTTACAGAAAACGCGCAAATCGCGGATGTGAGTCTTGAACTCTGCACCAAAGGCCGCCAGCTTGCCGACCGGTTGGGAAGCCGCCTGGAGGCGCTGGTTTGCGGTGAATCGTTGAATGGTATTGAAAAACAATTGTATCCTTACGGTGTGGACGTGGTGCTGAAGGCGGATGACCCACGGTTGTCACCATACCGCACCCTGCCGCATTTCGCACTTCTTTCAGAGGTGATTCGGGAGCGCAAGCCGGAAATCGTGCTGATGGGCGCCACCTGCGTGGGGCGTGACCTTGCGCCGCGTATCGCCTCCAGACTGCGCTGCGGCCTGACCGCCGACTGCACCTCCTTGGAAATCGGCGACTATGAGGACAAGGCAAAGGGCAAATCCTATCAGAATATCCTTTATCAGATACGTCCCGCCTTTGGCGGCAACATCATCGCCACCATCGTCAATCCGGAGACGCGCCCGCAGATGGCGACAGTCCGTGAAGGGGTGATGAAAAAGGAGCTGAAGGACTCCGGCTACAAAGGGGAGTGCGTAACATTGGATGCCGGCCGTTACCTTAAAAAGGAGGATGAGGCCGTACGCATTGTCGCACGTGAGATTGAGCAGCGGAAAATCAATATCAAGAACGCCTCAATCATAGTGTCGGGCGGATATGGCATGGGCAGCCGCGAGAATTTCGGGATGCTTCACCAGCTGGCACAGGCACTTGGCGGTGAGGTGGGGGCAACCCGTGCCGCCGTGGATGCGGGTTTTGCCGAGGGCGAACGCCAGATCGGGCAGACAGGTGTGACTGTCCGTCCCAAGCTATATATTGCCTGCGGCATTTCCGGTGCGGTGCAGCATCGTGCCGGTATGGACCAGTCGGGCAAGATAATCTCCATCAACACCGATCCCGATGCGCCCATCAACGCCATCGCCGACTACACCATCATCGGGGACGCCTGCAAGGTGGTTCCGCAACTGATTGCCTGTTACAACAAAAACAAAAAATAATTACGAGCGACATGAATTTCTATAACGATAACGAAAGTCTCAAGTTTTATCTGACGCATCCGGAAATGGGCCGCATTGCGGCGATGAAGGAGCGTGATTTTGCCGAGCACGGGCAATATCCTGACGCACCGGCCGATGCCGCGGAGGCGGTGGAAAACTACGACCGCATCCTCTCGCTTGTCGGGGAGATTGCCGGTGATGTGGTCGCGCCGAATGCGGAGGAGGTCGACCACGAGGGTCCGCATATCGAAGATAACCGTGTGGTCTATGCCGAAGGCACACAGCGGAATTATGAGACGCTGACCAAGGCCGGGCTTATGGGCATTTCGATGCCGCGCCGCTACCACGGGCTGAATTTCCCATACGTCCCATTTATCATGACTACGGAAATCATCTCCCGCGCCGACACCGGATTCTCCACCATCTGGAGCCTCCAGGATTGTGCGGAGACTGTCCGCGCCTTTGCCGACGAGGCCATTAAGGACAAATTCCTGCCCCGAATCTACGAAGGTGCGACCTGCTCAATGGACCTGACCGAGCCGGATGCAGGCAGCGACCTGCAGGCTGTAAGGCTGAAGGCCACCTATGACGAGTCTGCCGGATGCTGGCGGCTCAATGGTGTAAAGCGCTTCATAACCAACGGCGGAGCCGACCTTCATCTGGTGCTGGCACGCTCCGAGGAGGGCACCACGGACGGCCGCGGCCTTTCCTATTTCCTGTTCGACAAGCAGGATGGCGGCCTTACAGTCCGCCGTCTGGAAAACAAGATGGGCATCAAAGGCTCCCCCACGGCTGAGCTGGTCTTCACCAACGCACCCGCCCATATCATCGGGGAACGCCGTTTCGGGCTCATCAAATATGTGATGACACTTATGAATGATGCGCGGCTTGGTGTCGGTTCGCAGTCGGTCGGCCTTTCCGAGGCGGCCTGCCGCGAGGCTGAACGCTATGCGGCTGAGCGCGAGCAGTTCGGCCAGGCCATTGCCGCCTTCCCGGCTGTACGTGACCTTCTTTTAGCCATGCGCGCCCGCACTGACGCCACCCGCACTCTGCTGTACGAGACCGCCCGCATGGTGGATTTGTGCAAAGGATACGAGGATCTTGGCAGGCTGATGACACCGGAGGAGCGAACCGCCTACAAGTGGGCGCAGCGCAGTGCCGACATGCTGACGCCGCTGCTGAAGCTCTCCGCCTCGGAGTTCGCCAACCGCAACGCCTACGACTGTATCCAGGTGCACGGGGGCAGCGGCTTCATGAAGGAGTACGCCTGCGAGCGGCTCTATCGTGACGCGCGAATCCTGAGCATTTATGAGGGCACTTCGCAACTTCAGGTGGTCGCGGCACAGAAGGGGCTTTCAAACGGAGCCTACCTGACAAAGATAGGGGAGTATGACGCACTCCCGTTCCATGCGGAACTGGAGCTGCTGCGTGCGATGCTGCGCGAGGCGGTGGAGGATTTCAAGGCATTGGCCGCACTGCCGAACACTGCGGAAAGCGCCTATGACTTCAAGCGTATGCAGACCGATGTGGTGGCTGCCGTAATCATGGGTTATCTGCTGCTGGCGGATTGCGACCGGCAGCTTAAGGGCGACACAAGCTGCAGCCGCAGCTTCTTGCCCTCTGCCCGGTACATGGCGGCATACGCCCGTGCGGAGGCTGCGCGTTCGCTCCAGATGGCGAAAGCCTATAGCCT
>JAEEGK010018014.1_pt1 | contig 15318 bp, 16 predicted proteins | sample 8958771 | NCBI WGS metagenome assembly JAEEGK01 (sample SAMN16246547, study PRJNA631951) | gut metagenome | biome: gut microbiome; feature: rumen; material: SC-attached | host: Bos | place: Iran: Karaj | collected 2018-10 | reverse complement strand
GGAATTGATCCGCGTCTGGTCGAAAGGAGAACCGGGAGGCGCCTCGTACGGGAAGTTCCTGAGGGTCACCTCGACACGGAACACGGCGAGCTGGTGCTCCAGATACACGTGGGCGACATCGCCGGAGATCAGCACCTCACCCAGCATCAGGTCAACGTCGGAGATAGAAGACGGATCATCGTGCTGCAGGGCACCCGAAGCGGTCGAAAGGTTTCTCATATAAATGGTCGGAGATCCCACCCGCACAGCGTCGAAGATCGAATTGCCCGCGTACGTGTCCACGGACGGATACAGGCAGATGACCTTGTCCCCTTCGTTTCCGGTCCAGGTACCGGAGAATTCTGCTTTCTTGCGGCCAGCCTCCCCGGTAGAAACGAACTCGTCGACAGCCGTGATGCCGTTCTCGCCGAAAGAGACCACTGTAATGGCTTCATACGAATCCCAGAACCCTTCAAGCGTCTTGTCATCCGTATAATCATAAATCGTCTTCGTGGTCGCCGGAGCGATTACGGACGCCTGAATTGTCATCGGAATGCCTTCCTTCTTTTCGGCCGGCGTCTTATGGCAGCTGTTCATCAGCACGGCCGCGCAGGCCATCATTACAATATTCGTTATGATGCGTTTCATCTTGCAGACTTTAATTAGGTTAAAAATCCAAATCCCAACCGTGGCCCATATCAGGGACCTCTCCACTAGCACAGACAATGCCTTCCGACTTGACCTCAATGACCTCTGTCACGGGTGATTCATAAGTGATTAAGCGTAAATCTTTCATTAGGTTGTAAATAACGTCTATAAAATTGACACAATTAAATGCTGTTTTATACTAAAAACACACTTCTTAGTTCAAAAATAATTATTCTATCAGACATTACAAAGGCTCAGGAATAAAAACTTATCCCCAGACTAAATGTCTCACTTCTCCAGATCACTTCGCTCATAGCGATGGCTTCCCGGTTGCAGTTTCTTCCAGTGCCAGCACTTGATAGCATCGGCCAGAGATGCTCCCTTGTTGTCGGCAAAGAAATCGCGCACGTACTGGTTGTACTCAAACTGTGGCCAGATTTCCGCTGGATGTTCCAGTGTCTTGTATGCCTCCACGGCATCTCCGAAAGTCTTCCCTGCGTTCTCTTTCAGCCATTTCTGGAACTCCACCTTGAAATGGAAACCCTTGCCCAGATACTGCTTAAAGAAGGCCCTCAGCTCTTGTGAACAGACAATCCCCTGAGGAATGGCCTCATCCAGAGAAACCGGAACCTGTTTCTTTCTCTCAAGCATAGGTTTACTCCTTATTCTCGCGTCCAAATGTTGCTCAGCTGTTCAAAGAGATAGGGAATATGAGCATAGGTGTCATCCTTTAGCCCCAGTCGCACCATGATCAGATTCTCGTACGGATTCACAAATAGGATCTGCCCGCGGATGCCCATCGCATAGTATCCGGGATATTCCGCCTTTTCAGCCCCAATGCAACTGGTATTGTACCAGCAGAAGTGGTAACCCTCATTGTCTTCCGAATAAGCTGTCGATTGCTCAATCCATGATTCGCTCACAATCCTCTTTCCATCCCACATGCCTTTATTCAGATATAGTCGGCCAATCTTTGCCAAATCCAGCATCGTCAGAGCCAACCCTCCGAAAGCATGCGACGCGTGATGTTTCTTGCTGTCGTACGTTATGAAAGCCGGGAATTCCATTCCGAGGGGTGTCCACACCTTTCCTTCCAGATAGTCGGCAAATCTGCACCCCGTAGCTCTCTCGATGACAAGTCCCAGAATCTCTGTAGTCATGCTCTCGTATCTATACTCCGTACCAGGCTCGCAACGGAACTTAAGCTTCCGCACCTGAGCCATGATATTGTGCCCATAGTTCAACTTAGCCATAGCGTTCAGACGCTTCAAACCTTCCAGCCTAAGCGAATAGGTATCGTCGAAGTCAAGCCCGCTCCGCATATCCAGCAGATGTCGGATGGTGAGTTTCCGCCACATCGGATCTGCCTTCAGCAACTCAGGCAAATAATCCGTCACCGGGTCGTCGACGCTCTTTATATACCCATCATCCACAGCAATTCCGCAAAGCAGAGACGTTACGGACTTCGTGACAGAGAACACTGCTGCAATCTTATCGACGGCCATCTCGCCCGTACATTTCTCATAGACAATACTGTCATTCTGAATAATCAGCACACCCTGCGTCTCCGTCTTCGGGCCTATTGCCTCCCACAACGTATTGTTCACGTAACGCCGGCCCTGATTGAAGAAATGCAGGGTATCGAGCCAATCGCACTGGCCAGATGCTCTCTTGAAAGAAAACACATCTCCACGATTGACGATGGTGTCTTTCAGCCGTTTCTCATAACTAAAGCTCGTCGGTCCATACGACCCGTCAGACATATAGCCCCGCACAATCGAGCAGGACGTCAGCAATGTCAAAGCGAAAAACACTATATACTTTTTCATTCTCTCTAAACAAAATGACTGCGAATTTAGCATTTTTCGCACAATTCAGACATCGAGTCAATGATAAAGTCGGCTCCGGCAGCCAAGAGATCTTCCCGGGAACCGTTACCCCAGGTAACGCCGCAAGTCTTTGCCCCGGCAGCCTTTCCCATTTGGATATCAACCCCCATATCACCCACGACAAGCGTCTCGTCAGCGCTTATGCCAAAAGCTGAGAGTACTTTCAGTACAGGTTCCGGGTCAGGCTTTGCCTTTGTCACGTTATCAGCCCCGATGACAAGCGAGAAACAGGATTCGACCCCCATCTCGGAAAGGAACTCATTCAGGGACTTGGAACTTCGGGACGATGCGATAGCCATTGTCAGTCCTCTTGCTTTCAAGCCTCTCAATGTATCTGCCACTCCGGGAAAAAGCTGAGGGACAAGGAATTTTCGGTTTTCCTCGAAAAGACGCCTGTATGTGACCACACACTCTTCAACTGCCGATTCTTCCAGTCCGGGATACATTTTCCTGAAGCAATCAGCCAGAGTCAGGCCTATAGTAGACGCGCAGACAGCCTCGTCACGGACAGGGAGCCCTAAAGAGTGCATTGTCTGCTGTAAGGTCAATACGATATTGCGCCGGGTATCTCCCAACGTGCCGTCAAAATCGAATATTATGAGTTTAATCATGAGACAAATTACGATTTAGAGACACAAAGATACCACAAATAAATCAAAACAGCCATGTCCCCACTGGAGCACATGGCTGTTTTGATTGTCAAAAGAAGCGTCCCGAACTACAGTCTAGGTTTCTGGAGCACCCTCACGATGAGAGATACAAGGTAGATGCCTATGCCATAAATGGCGGTATTCAAGGTTAGCCTCAAGCCTGTGCAAAGAACACCCATCGGGATCGGATCGTTCAATTTTGAAAGGCCACCCAAAGCATTGAACATCTGCCAGAGTCCGCGCACTGGTCGATGATATATTGAACGAAGTCAGAATTACAAGACATATGTATTACAACATTTCATGTTACCATCCCGGGATTTGGAAACAGATTCCAATACTGGCGCAAAGGTTGGACGCCATCTTGGTTTGGTAACTATTCTTGACAGAATCATGCGTTTTTACGAGATACCCGTCGTATCCGACAGATGCCAGCATGCCGATGTAAGGAGTGATATGCACTTTTAGTCCGGCACAGGGTGCCAAATACAAGCGGACACCAGGTTGTATGTTATCCGCCCTCAATGGCCAATAAATGCCGGCCCGGAGATTCACGAAAGGAGAAAATCGCTGGTCCATGAAGAAGTAGTGAGTGCTGAAGAAAAGCGGAACGGCCGAGAACTTACAGCTATTGAGATGAGCGTACCCCACTCCGACGCCAGCACTGAATTGCTCATTGATTAACCTTTCATGCAAATAATAGGCAGAGATAATGCTGCCGCCAGACTCCCCCAAACCTTTTCCAGCGGAGAAATCAACCACATTAAGACATCCCTCCCCCGGATCGAAAGAAATCTGGGCCTTCACTATCTGGGGTGAAAGCAACATGACCAATAGTATGCCCAACAACTTTTTCATTCAAATCACGATTTATCAAATCAAAGTTAAGCATTTTTTCCTTTCTGTAATCGATCCTTATCAATTCTTTTCCGTTTGGAAGACTGACTGAACTACTTAATATTTTGGCATATCCTATCTCGTTCATAGCTGCTGTCAATGAGTTTTCTTCCATTTGATGGTGGATTGCCTCTAGTCCATCAAACACATGAAGATATGGGGAGTCGGAGACCCAGTCCTCATCATTAATATTTCGCTGGATCACGCAGGAAACATAGAGCGCATCAACTTGTCTTATTACATTCTGAAAAGCGGAATATCCAATATATTCGATTAATAAATTTGCTATCACCAGTTCAGCTTTCGGCAGCATCTGAGCGTCCTTGACAATGTCCAGATGCAGACATTCTAAAGAATCTCCCATAGAAGCATGTCTGCCAGCTGCTGCTTTCAGATACGCTTCATTTATGTCAACACCATATATCTTCTCGAATTTTGCATCATGAGCATGCTCCAATCCATTTCCTCCTGCTACTCCAAGCACCATTGCAGTATGTACATCATATGCCGCAAACTGATCTTTCATAATGGAGTTCATCGCCTGAAGCTGCATTACAGAATCAAGGCTCATATGGTTTTCATAGTCATCAAGACTGATATTTTCCCATGGGTTTTTCATACGCGCCATACTCATAAAATTCGATTAAACGAACTCAAAGATAGCGATTTATCGCGTCATTACATCATTAAACAAAGGAAAAGCAACAACATGTTTCTTGACAGGCATTCATAAATGTCTTAGTTTTGCATCGTCAATCAAATTTTAAAGAAAATGGAAGTAAAAGACATCTTAAAAAACCTTCGTGAAAAGAACAATCTGACGCAGGAACAAATGGCAGAACGCATCAATGTCACCAGACAGGCCATCAGCCGCTGGGAAACAGGAATGACACAGCCCAACCCGGAGCTGCTCAAAGTCCTGTCCCGCGAATTCGGCGTGTCGATCAACACCCTCCTGGGATCGCCCCGGACGCTTTACTGTCAGTGTTGCGGCATGCCGTTGTCAGATGATTCCATGATCAGTCAGGAGCCCGACGGTTCCCTCAATGAGGATTACTGCAAATGGTGCTACGCCGACGGCAAGTTTGTCTATGAGAGCAAGGACGCCCTCCTGGACTTCCTGCTCCAGCATATGCCCAACCCCGACAACCAGCCAGAGGCAGACCGGAGAGCCCTGTACGACAGCCACCTCTCTCAGCTGAAGCACTGGAAGTAGATTTATTTATCCTTGTTCTTCTTTCCCTCCTGATATGAAATATACATACTCAGACACAACAAGGCACTACCAATCAGACCAAGAATTTTGTTCAGATGCCATCCTGGCACAAACAACCAAAGAATGAACAGAACCGCTGACATTATTGCAACAAAGACTTGCAACCTTTTTTTCTTATCCTTATTCATATTTCCCAAAAAGTTAAAAGAGCAATTACCTAAACCATAGAAAAGACAATCATCAAGACAGGAGGCAGGTTGATGATACAGTGGAGCAGGACGCCCCACCAGAAGCCCAGCTTGACTCTGGCATATGTTATAGCGCAGCCTCCTGCCATCGGTACCAGAATCGTAGCCAGCGCAAACGGGAACACCTGCCAGTCCAAGACGGAGAAAGCCCGGAAATGCATCAGACCAAAGCCGACAGCGGAAATCCACATGGCAGGTATGATGTATTTCCGCCGCCATTCCGCCCACTGTCCATCAGTCGTGAAACGGCATACAAGCCAATAGATGAGCGCGCCCGCGGCTGCCAGCCCCAACAGGATGTACCAGACATGGCATTTGTACATGTAATAGGCGCAGACAATCGGTAGAAGACCAAGCCATAGCGCCACCGTCTGTCGCTTGAAGGACAGTCCGAGACGGAACATAATCTCTTCCGCCAACGGAGCGACAAGCATCATCTTCAGCAGAGTCTTCCAAGTTGCATGGCCCATATAAATAGTGGGATCGCCGCCGAATTTGGTCAGTTCCATAGGATTTATGCCTCTGGACATATAAACGGCGATGCATGCAATTCTCAGCAAGACTGCGCAAGCAATCAAAATAACGAGCCACTTCAAAGCCGTGGCGATTATCCTGCCGCGAGACAGCGACAGATAATCATCCGGTCTGTTCAGTATAAACTTTGCCATAGTCGTGTCCTCCAGTTTTTTTAATTTAACTGACTATCAAAGATAATACTTTTTTGCTTTTCTCTAGGTTTGCATGTAAATTTGAACCATGGAATACCTGTCAAAACAAAAATACGACGAGATAGCAGCCGAATTGAAGCATCTTATCGAAGATGTTTACCCCAAGGTAACGGAAGAACTTGCGGAAGCAAGCGCCCAGGGAGACCGGAGCGATAATGCCGGATACCGCGAGGCAAGACGTACCCAAGGAAAGACCATCAGCCGGATCCGTTTTCTTCAGAAGGTACTGGAGCATTCCCGAGTGATCAACCCGGACGCCCTTCCAAAAGACAGGGTCTGCCTTCTGAGCAGGGTCGAATTCACGAACCTGTCGACAGACTCCCGTATGAAATTCGAAATTGTAAGCCCCCATGAGATGGACCTGGAGGCCGGCAAGATTTCGCTGAAATCCCCTATCGGCGCAGCGCTGATGGGCAAGAAAGTCGGAGAAATCGCTGAGGCGCGAGTCCCTTCAGGAACCCTGCGCCTTAGAATCGAAAGCATCGAGTTAGACTGACAACCCTATTTAGGATCTGACTCAAGAAGATTCCACAAGCCGTCTTCGCTGAGGACTCCCCTCTTCATAAGCCGAGGCAGCTTTCCCTGCTCATCAGCTTCGAAATCTTCCCGCCACAGTCCGGACTCATAATACTCGCGCAGAACTTCAATCTCGCCACCGTGGTCCGCATGGGCACTGACTCTGTCAAAGAGCTCCTCCATCTCTTCCACACGAGCGATACGGGTAAGGTTCTCCTTAAAGAAAGCCTCCATCTTGTCGTAAGGAATCACTCCTGCGACATCATCATACAAATCCACATGGGAAGCCCCCGGAATAATCATCAGTTCCTTGTTGCCGCCCTTCATCAGACCGAATGCATATTCGCTGAAATAGCGGCTGTGGGCCTTCTCGCCATGGATCAGCAGCACTGGCGTGTCGATCTCCCCGGCCCAGGCAAGCAATGGCTGGTTCAGGAAGCTCTGACAGCCGATGACGTTCCAGCCGTCATTCGAGTTGCCGCTGCGCACATGATATCCCCTCGGCGTCTTATAATATGAATGATAATCCTTGACGAACCATGGAGCATCCTCCGGCAACGGATCCACGACTCCTCCGGCCCGCTCATATGTCCCGGATGCATAATCCTTAGTGCGCTGGGCCGCCAATGCCCTGCGCTTTTCCATCCGCTGGGCAGGCGTGTCTTCGCTGGCGAAATAACCCTCGACATTGACTTTGCTCATGTCATACATGGTCGATGCCACGGTAGCCTTGATGCGAGGATCGAGAGCGGCCGCATTTATGGCCATACCGCCGAAACCGCAGATGCCGATGATACCGATGCGACGAGGATCGACCAGGTCGCATGTAGAGAGGAAGTCTACCGCCGCCAGGAAATCTTCGGTATTGATGTCAGGAGATGCCATCCGGCGCGGTTCACCGCCGGATTCCCCGGTATAGGAAGGATCGAAGGCTACCGTAAGGAAACCGCGTTCGGCCATATGCTGGGCATAAAGGCCGGAAGACTGTTCCTTCACTGCGCCGAACGGGCCTGAGACGGCGATGGCAGGGAGTTTCCCTTCAGCAGACTTAGGCACATACATGTCCGCGGCCAGCTCGATGCCGTAACGGTTATGGAAGGTGACCTTCCTATGGTCAACCAGATCCGATTTCGGAAAAGTCTTGTCCCACTCACGGGTAAGTGTCAGATTACTCATATCATTATTGTCTTGAATGCATCCTGAAATCATCAGACATGCGAAAATACATAAGAAATACTGTCTCATTGCCAGCTCATATATACAATACTTAATGAACAAATTTAGCAAAAATATGACAACCTTGTTCTTTTTTAAAAAAATATCGCTTGCGATATAAATTTTTATTTCTATATTTGCATCGTAAACGATATAATTAATCATTAAAATTGTGAGTATCATGGACAAAAAGAAATCAATCGCAGCTCTAATCAAACACACAGATATGAATAAGATATACGATTATACAACTACCGACAACAGGGGTTCCAAAGTCGATTTCGCCCAGTACGAAGGCAAGGTCCTCATGATTGTCAACACCGCATCAAAGTGCGGTTTCACCCCTCAATACGACGGACTTGAGGCACTGTATCAGGCATACAAAGACAAAGGTTTCGTAATTTTGGGCTTCCCATGCGACCAGTTCGCCGGCCAGGAGCCGGGATCCAACGATGAGATTGCCGAATTCTGCCGTCTCAACCACGGAGTCACTTTCCCTCTCATGGCAAAGACCGACGTCAACGGAGCAAACGCTGAACCTGTGTTCGAGTATCTCAAGGCTCAGGCTCCCGAGGAGGAATACAACAGCCTCAAGGCAAAGGCGACCGCCAAGATGCTGAAGACCTTGAGCAAGAGCATGGAAAAAGACAGCGACATCCGCTGGAATTTCACAAAATTCCTGATCAACCGCGACGGAACCGTCATCAAGCGCTACGCTCCTACGACAGCTCCCGAGGACATAGAAAAGGACATCAAGGGAATGTTATGATAAAAGAAGAATTCAAACTGGAAAACCAGCTTTGTTTCAGGCTCTATACCGCTTCGCGCCTTCTCTCGCAGGCATACCATCCGCTGCTTTCCGAGCACGGACTGACATATCCGCAGTATCTGGTATTGCTTGTCCTGTGGGAGAAGGATGCGCAACCGGTCAATGACATAGCCAGAAAGCTGTATCTTGAGACCAACACTGTCACTCCCCTGCTGCAACGCATGGAAAAAGAAGGCATCCTTGTCCGTACAAAAGGCAAGAAAGACGCAAGACAGATGATCGTATCCCTCACACGCGAGGGCAAGGTTCTTCAGGACAAGCTAGCCGGAGTACCGGATAAAGTCGGCAGCGCAGTCATGTGCGAAAGCGTCAACCCGGAGACAGCCCCCGGCCTCTTCCGCATGCTGGATGATATCATAACCAGATTGAAGTAACCATTTTTTTGCTATTTTTGCATAAATAGAAAAAAGATGAAACGATTACTACTATTACTATCCCTGACTGCGCTGACCATTTCCTGCGCACAGAAGGCCCAGGACACATTGCCCGAAAGCATTGATGACAACCTTTACCGCTTTGGCGTAAACACCTGCCCTTATGAGTATTTCAATACCGGCGAGACCCCTGTTCCTGCCGGATACGAGCCGTTCTACATAAGCCACTACGGCCGTCACGGCTCACGAAGCGACTGGGGAGACGACTACGGCGAAGTCGTGAAGGTCATGGAAAAAGCAAAGGAAGCAGGAGTCCTCACGGACGAAGGAAAATCGGCATTGCATGCTCTTGACACCACATATAAGCTTCATAACGGCATGAACGGACGGCTCACTCCGCTGGGAGCCAGGGAGCACAGGCAGATAGCCGGCCGCATGTATGAGAAATACAAGAAAGTCTTCCGCAACGGAGGAAGCGTACGCGCCGTTTCTAGCTACGTGCCGCGCTGCCTTGTCAGCATGGCGGCCTTCACCGGAGAACTTCTCTCCAGAGAGCCGGGACTTGACATCTCCTGGGACACGGGCGAGGCATTCATGAACTATTGCAGCAGCGAGGATCCTGACGAAATCCATGACAAGGCCCGCGCTATCGTAAGGGAGTATGCCGGCACGCACTCCATGGACACTGTGGCCTTCGCCAGACATCTTTTCACTGACGAGGCTGCGGCAAGGGCGACAATCGAAGTTCCTATGGAAGATTTGATGTATGGAGTTCTCTACATGGCCCGCGTAAGCGGAGCGTTCGAGCTGGACCGTACTCTGATAGACTTGTTCAGCACCAGTGACCTGGAGCATTTCATGCGGACATCTTCCCTCCAGCTTTATCTCACCCAGTGCAACAGCGTTGAGTTCGGAGAAATAAGGATGGCCGTACCTGAAGTAGATAATCTTGTAAAGGATTTCATTGAAAAGGCAGACGAAGCCATCAACAAGGGCAACCGCGCCGCCGACCTCCGCTTCGGCCACGACTACCAGCTGCTCGCTTTCAGCTCAAGGCTGGGCGTGAAAGGTATCGGTGAACGCATGACAAAAGAAGAGGCTGCCAACTGGCCGGGATGGCTCTACACCCCGTTTGCCGGCAACCTCCAGATGATATTCTACAAAAACAAGTCAGGAGACGTCATCGTCAAGTGCTTCATAAACGAGCGGGAGACGACCCTGATCGGTCTTCCCGACGGGCCATATTACCCGTGGGAAGATGTAAAGGGAATGTTTAAAGAACTCTGACTTTAAGTTTTGAATATGCGCGCTCGACTTTCTCGAGCGCTTTTTCTATGCTTTCCGCGCGGGCAAGAAGCACGCCCATGCGGCGATGGCCTTTGATGAAAGGCTTGCCGAAGAGGCGGATCTGGACATCAGGCTCGGAAAGTACCTCTTCCAGATTTTCAAATTCCACCATGGTGGTATCGCCTTCAACGACAATGGCCTTGGATGCGCTAGGGCCATAGAAATTGACCTTAGGGACAGGCAGTCCGAGCACGGCACGTGCATGCAGGGCGAACTCGCTGAGGTCCTGGGAAATCATGGTAACCATGCCGGTATCGTGAGGACGAGGAGATACCTCGCTGAACAGTACCTCGTCTCCGCAGACAAACATCTCCACGCCGAAGATGCCATAGCCGCCAAGGGCATCTGTGACCTTCTTTGCAATGTCCTGAGCCTGGGCGAGAGCCTTCTCGCTCATAGGCTGGGCCTGCCAAGACTCGCGGTAATCTCCGTCCACCTGATGATGGCCTATAGGATTAAGGAAAGTGGTTCCTCCGCTGTGACGCACGGTCAGAAGAGTGATTTCATAGTCAAACTTCACGAAGCCCTCGACGATGACCTCGCCGCCTCCGGCACGTCCACCCTCCTGGGCGATTTTCCACGAAGCATCGGCATCGGCAGGCGTCTTGCATACGCTCTGGCCATGGCCGGAAGAGCTCATGATCGGCTTTACGACGCAAGGAGTGCCGACTTCCTTTATTGCAGCGTCAAACTCCTCCCGGGTAGCGGCAAAACGATAGTTGGATGTAGGCAGGCCGAGCTTCTCATGTGCAAGCTGGCGGATGCCCTTTCTGTTCATCGTAAGGAAAGTCGCGTTGGCCGTAGGAATCACGTTATATCCCTCCTTCTCCAGCTGTACGAGAGTAGGAGTAGCGATAGCTTCCACCTCCGGAATGATCATGTCCGGCTTCTCCTTTTCGATGATCTCGCGGAGCTTGGCTCCGTCAAGCATGGAGAGCACGTAACTGCGATGTGCGACCTGCATTGCAGGAGCATTCTCATAACGATCGAGGGCGATGACCTCTACACCATAACGCTGCAATTCGATTGCAACCTCTTTTCCTAATTCACCAGAGCCACAAAGCAGCGCCTTCTTGGCTATCTTCGTGAGCGGAGTACCGATTTTTACCATATAGTCCAAAATTTTAAGCCACAAAAATACTCCTATTCTCCGTGAATTGCAAGTATCGATTCCATCTCTTCCGCACTCGAAAACTTATAGCGGAAAAGTATCTCCCCGGCATCGCGGCCTTTCCAGTCAGCCAGGGCAAAATCACATCCTGCATCACGTGCGCAGGCGTAATCATGTCCGGTATCTCCGAAGAAGATGACCTCGCTGGGGCTGATGGCTGTTCCAAGGGCCTTGGATGCAAGACTGATACAATGGAGCAGCGGTTCCGGATGCGGCTTATGGTGGACCGTATCCTCGCTGCATACCTTATGGTCAAGATACGGGACCATCGTGCGGAGGTGGTCGTCGTAATCGAATTCCATCTTGTTGCGGGAGGTGACCACACCTGTAGCGATACCGGTCGCCTTAATCCGCTTCAGGGCTTCCAACACTCCGGGAAAGGGTCTGATATAATGCGAAAGAGCTATGAAATTTTCCTCCCAGCGCTCTCCGAAGAGCTTTGAGTCCTCATACCCCAACAGGCCGGCGACCTTGTTGCTGGGGATTCCGAAGTACTTGTAGGCTTCCTCATACGGGATATCCGTCCCGAGCAATTCCTTGATAGTCACGACAAGAGATTCGACACCGGTTTTCTCAGTGTCGATCAATGTTCCGTCAATGTCAAATACGGCAAGTTTATACATCATCATTCCTCCTTATCACAAATTTACCAATTATATGCTAATCCCACAAATCAAGTTGCAGATAAAAATTTGCCAGCAGAAAATCCACCTCTACAAGATGAAGCAGTCCACCATTTAAAACATTTTATCCACATTGTAACGGCATATAATAGGTAATTTTAATGCACACATAATTAATTCACTTATTCTAATTGTTTTATGAAGCTATTCAACAAACTTCGCTGCTTATTCCTTACAGCGTTGATTGCTTCTACGTCGAGTCTGTACGCGCAGAACATCAATGTGACAGGAAAGGTAACAGATCAGGATGGACTGCCTGTAATAGGCGCCACTGTAATGCTCAGCGGTAACCAGACTGTTGGAGCACTCACTGACACGGACGGAAACTATTCTATCAGTGTTCCTTCCAGATCATCTCTCATTTTCTCATGCATAGGCTATGAGACCCAGACTGTAGCTGTGGATGGACGTAACGTGATCAATATCGTCTTTGCCGCAGACAACGAATTCCTCGAAGAGACCGTAGTCATCGGTTATGGTACCCAGAAGAAGAAACTCATTACCGGATCGACTGTCAACATTTCCGGAGAGGACATTCAGAAACAGAACACCACCAATGCCCTTGGAGCTCTCTACAGCTCAGTCCCAGGCGTCAATATCGTCCAGACGAACGGTATGCCTGGATCGGGATACTCGATCAAAGTACGTGGTATCGGTACGACAGGCAATTCAGACCCTCTCATCGTCATCGACGGCGTAGCCGGAGGCAATCTTGATGATCTCAACCCTGCCGACATCGAGTCCATCGATATCCTCAAGGATGCTGCTTCTGCAGCAATCTACGGTGCTCGCGCCGCCAACGGCGTCGTTCTCGTGACCACCAGGCAGGGAAAGATCGGCGAGAAAAAAGCGTCAGTCACTTTTGATGCATACATGGGATTCCAGAGTCCTAACACCAACGGAGTCCGCAGCGTGACCGCCCAGGAATATCTGGATCTTATCGACCGTGCCTATACAAGCTTCGGTTCTCTCCAGGAAGGACAGCACTGGTATGACCTTGAGGCTCTCATGCCCGTCCAGAAGCAGTGGCTTGAGAGCGGAAAGTGGAATGGAACAGACTGGTTCAAAGAATCTATCAACAAGAATGCCCCTACCAATAACATAGTATTAGGTATAACCGGAGGCGGAGACGCCGTAAGGTACTCGCTCAGCTTCTCCAAATCCTATCAGGAAGGTACGCTCGGCATGCCGAAACCTACATATTTCGACAGGACGACCATACGCGCGAACACCGATTTCACCATTCTCAAAAAGAACGACCGTGATGTCATAAAACTTGGCGAAAACGTTACCGTCTCGATAACTGACTCACGCGGAATCAATACCGGAGGCATCTTCAACAACGATGTCCACAACGCTCTCATAAAGACTCCTCTCCTTCCTGCTTACGACCTTGACGGCTCGATCTACACATATGACAAGCAACTCAGAGACGGCTGGATCGTAAAAGATGACGAAGCTAACTCCCTGCAGCAGGCAGACCTTACAGAGAAACAGGGCAAGGGAGTTCGCGTCCAGGGAAGCGTCTATCTAGAAGTCAACCCTATAAGGGAACTCAAGATACGTACGGCCTTCGGTTTCCGCGCCTTTACCCACTTCGGCCGCGAGTACACTCCGGAGTATGCTCTTACTTCGACGAATTACAAGAAGTATGACAGCGTAAGCCAGAATTCAAGAGTCAATACGAACTGGACATGGGAACTCACCGCCAACTATAAGAAGACCTTTGCAGAGAACCATACGGTCGAAGCTCTTGCCGGTACTTCAATTGAAGCTACTGGATGGGGCATGGAGCTTTCCGGAACCCGTTCTTCTACTAAGTTCAAGACATGGAATTCCGCAAACGTCGGTTCAGTAGAAAATGCGCTGACCACGGACGAAAATGCAAGCATGGACGGCAAGAACACAGTCCCTTACTATGATCTTATCTCCGTATTCGGCCGTCTGAACTATAGCTACATGGACAAATATCTGTTTACGGCGATTGTCCGTTCAGACGCGTCCAGGAACTTCGACAGAAACTTCAAGAGAGGTTTATTCCCGTCAGTGTCTGCAGGTTGGATCATCACTTCCGAACCATGGATGGAGTTCTCCAGGAGCTGGCTCAACTTCTTCAAGCTGCGCGGGAGCTGGGGACAGAACGGAAACTGCATGATCGATCCATTCCAGTACGCAAGTATAATTACTCTCGACGGATCATATGACTTCTCGTACGACCAGATGAATCCGACAGTTGCAGCATATCCTCAGAATGTCGCAAACAAGAGACTTACATGGGAGACTTCCGAGCAGCTCGCCATAGGCTTCGACTCACGCTTCCTCAGAAGCCGTCTTGGAGTAAACTTCGACTGGTATCGCAAAGACACCAAGGACTGGCTGGTAACCCCTGACAACAAAGCCATAATGGGAGCAAACGCATCTCCAATCAACGGCGGCGCCGTACGTAATTCCGGAATAGAACTCAACCTCACCTGGAACGACCATATCGGGGATCTCTCCTACAGTCTCGGGCTCAACGGTTCTTACAACAAGAACAAAGTCCTCTATATCAAAAATGAAGAGGGAATAATCCATGGAGATCCAAAGATACTGTCCGAGAACGTCAGGAACCTTGACGGTTTCCAGGCAAAGCCGGGCAAACCTATCGGATACTTCCTCGGTATCGCCAGTGAAGGCATCTTCCAGAACCAGGCCCAAATCGACAAGTACAATGATAACGGATACGCCTTCATAAACGGATATGAGCAGACCCAGCCGGGTGACGTGATCTGGATCGACCAGAACGGCGACGGCAACTACGACGAACAGGACTGCATCGAGATCGGCAACCCTAATCCCGACTTCACGATGGGCTTCAGCATCAACCTGGCATGGAAGGGACTCGATTTCAGCATCAGCGGTTCGGGCGCATTCGGCCACCAGATCATG
>JAEEGK010018012.1_pt1 | contig 15319 bp, 16 predicted proteins | sample 8958771 | NCBI WGS metagenome assembly JAEEGK01 (sample SAMN16246547, study PRJNA631951) | gut metagenome | biome: gut microbiome; feature: rumen; material: SC-attached | host: Bos | place: Iran: Karaj | collected 2018-10 | reverse complement strand
GGTTCCGTTGATGCCGACTACCTTTGCTTTAGTATTATTCATCATTTATCTCCATCTAAAATTTCATCATAAATCTTATGATAAGATGTCTTTCCGTTTTCAACTTCAAACTTCTTCATGCGCTCTACAAGAAGGAGCTTAATGCCGTAGGCATACACTGCATCTATTGAAAAGCCGTCCAATGGGCGCAAATCATCGAGCAGACGTAACCTGTATTCATAAAGAAACTGCTCGGCACTCAAAGGACTGTCCATTCCAACTGCGGTTCTTGCGGCAGAAATAATATCTGCGGTACATCCCGGAGGAAGAGGAACGCTGTCTTTTTTGAGTTTCTGCGCACGGATTTGAGCGAGCGCACAGCGCAAATTTCTTTCTTTTTCGTACCAAATATCAAGAAATTTTGAACCTGTAGAACATAATTCCATTGGAGGAACAAGTGAAAGGTTACTTAAAATATTTTTTTCCTCTTCGCTTATAAAACGTGAAGCTAGTTCACAAAACTGTTCACCATTTAAAGGTAAAGAAGATTTACCTTCTGAAGAAGAGATATTCGGTAACTGTGAAACCAGATAATAATAAGCCACTAGTTTGCGTCCTTTGCAGCAGTTTTCATGAGAGCTGCAACTTTTGGATTAAGGTAAGCGGCAAACATCTCTGAAAGAGATTCGGCAGAATAATCATAAAATGCTGCACCATTCTTTATTCCAACTCTAAATCCTGCAGTAAGAGTCTTATCAGGTTTAATTTCAAGACCTTTCTTTAATTCTGCTTTAAGAGCGGTAGTAAATGTTGCTTCAAGAGCTTTTAAATCTTTCTCGCTAAGCAACACAGAAAGTTCAGATGCATCAGTATCTTTTGCCCATGCTTTGATAGTTTCTGGCACGAGCTTTGCCAGAACATCCTTAGAAACTGATTTAGCAGTTTCGGCCTGAATAAGCCCATCTAACTCTCCAACAAGTGAATCTTTAAAAGAAAGAAGCAGATTTCGTCCGGCCTGGACAATAGCTTCCTCACTTGCCTTTTCCATCTTTTGTGTTTCAGACTTAGCAGTCTTAATAATCTCAGCAGCCTTTGCCTGAGCATCTTCAATTATAGATTCAGCCTTTTTATTTGCTTCAGCAATAATTTGCTCAGATTTAGCTTCTGCAGCAGAAACGCCATCTTTTTTGATCTTATCAATCAATTCTTGTAACTGTACGTCCATTACTAACCTCGCATAACTGTTAATTTTACAAGTGATTTTATATATTTGCAAATATAAAATCAGTCTCAGAGACTTTTTTTTTCTTAACTTTTTGAGAATACCTATTTACTTTTTTTAATTATTTTTAACCGATTGTAAACGAATAAATCGTTCTGGCTTTCATTTTCTGACCTTTTTCAAGGATACAGGTAGGAAAATCAGGTTTATTCGGTGTATCAGGGAAACACTGAGTTTCCAGACAGAATGCTTCATGATTCTGGTAGATTCTTCCATTTTTTCCCTGAATATTTTTTATATAATTTGCACTATAGAACTGGCAGCCTACCATATTGGTAAATACCTGCATTTTATTACCGGTCTTTTCTTCACGTACTGTACAGAATTCTACTAAATCAGAATCGTCTAATGGAACTCCGCTCTTTTTGTTTTCTGCATCATACATATCTGTTAAGTAACAATGGTCATAACCAACTCCAACAGATTTAATATTCTGACCGATTTTATGTTCTTTTGTAAAATCAAAATTTGTTCCTTCTACCGGAATAATTTTTCCTGTAGGAATAAGCTTATCATTTACTTCGAGATATCCCGGAGAATTCATCTGCATAAGATGATTATCAATACAGCCGTTTCCTGCAAGATTGAAATAAGCGTGATTTGTAAGATTGATTGGAGTTGCAGCATCTGTCTGTGCTGTATACAGACAATTCAAATTATTATTATCATCGAGAATATAAGAAACAGAAAGCTTTACATTTCCAGGGAAGCCCTGTTCTCCATCTTTGGAAAGTCTTGTAAATTTTACTCCGCAGAATTTCTTTCCTTTGATTTCTTTTCCAGACCAAAGCATTTTATCGTAGCCGCTGAAACCGCCATGCAGACAGTTAGGACCGTCATTTTTATCAAGCTCGTATTTTTTACCATTCAAAGTAAAGGCTGCCTTTCCAATTCTGTTTGCAAATCTTCCGACAATTGCACCAAAGCAGTAATTAGAATTTAAATAACCTTCGAAAGTTGAATAACCAAGAAGAACATCTGTTTTAGAACCATCTTTCTGATTAAGAACTATACTGGTAAGTGTACAGCCGTAATCTGTACAAGAAAAAGACATTTTAGAATTTGAAACAGTAAAAAGATTTACTTTTGTACCGTCACACAATACACCAAACTTCTGTTTTGAGACTTTCATTTTTCCTCCTAAACTCCGCGTTAACGGGCACGCATGGATGCGCGAAATATGCAGCAAACCGCAGTTTTTGCAAGAGCATGCTATTGCATATCGATAATAAATTGAACTTCAGATACAGAACAGGAAAGCTCCAGTGCAATATCTTCTGCATTCATTCCTTGCGCAAATAATTTTGAAATTTTTTGTTTAAGTAAATCCTGCTTGTTTTCTTCAATTTTCTTATCATTATAAACCTTTGCTGCAATTAATGGAACTTCTTTATACGCTGTTCCGTCCTGTTTTACATTTGTTACATCATTTAAAATACTTTCTTCTTCGAACAATGACGGCTGACCGTTGATTTCATCTTTTGTATTTACAGAAAAAGCTGAATCCGGCGTAATTGAATTTGAGTGAGAAAAAGAAGTTGATTGAGGAATATATGAATTATAAGATTTTTTTTCTTTCTGCTGATTTGTATCATCATAAAAAACACGTCGTTTTTTTCCGGCCGCATTTTCTGCTTCTGCGATTGTATTTCTTAAAAGTTCTGTAGCCTGATGAAATTCAGAAATTTTTCTGTCGGCAGTTGCAATTAAAGAACGTGCTTCCCTGCACTTTTCATTTATTAAATCTATATCACGGTTTGCATTATTATTAATATCCATAATAACTCTGTCCATAGTAGACTTAACCTTTTCCACGATTGACTCTGTAGAAAAAAGTTTCTTAAAACGGACAATTATAACAATCATTAATAGAATGCTGATTACGGAAAGAAAAATTGAAAGATATAAAAGCATCATCACCTCGAAATGTCAATTATATTTCCAAGATATGAAGGTTTATATTTATTGTATAAGTTCTGGTCTTCATTCTGAGCATTCTGATTTTCTTCTGAGTTTTCTTTTTTCTCCCGCTTTCCTGTAAAAGACTGAGAACCGGAACCATTCTGATTTATTTTTGAAGCATTTGCTTTTTCGTTTGAAGTCTGCTGCACCTTCTGTGAATTTTCCAGATCTCTCTGAATATTCTGCTGCTGCTGCATTGATTCCGTTAACTGTGCCTGCTGTGCTCCGGACATAGTTTTTGAAACATTTGAAAGTTGCGAATACATCGTCTGAAGGTCAATTGGAGCTATACCCATCCGGTTCCTCCAGTTGTAAAGCAGGAGGTTCGTAAGGACCTCGCTTACTGAATGCATTATCGTAATAGAATGTTACACTCTTTGTATCAATCTTTACTTCATCAAGAACATCTCGAATATAAATCTTTACGCCGGAATAAACATCGGCTTCTACTTTTACTTTTCCAATAGCCTTAAGTTCACGCAGGTGAGCCTGAATATTATTTATCTCATCTGTCATCTGCTCAAGATCCTGAGTTATCTGAGAGCAGCGTTCTTTAAGTGCATTAAGCTTATCCTGCTTTTCCTGAGGAAGCTTCTTGCGGAGTTTTTTCTGCTGTTCAAGGTTCTGAACATCAAGGTCGCAGTTCTCGTATTCCTTGGAAGCCTTTGCCTGCATATCCTGAAGCTCTTCCAGTCTCTTTTTAGCACGAGGGTCTGTTCCAACTTCGAGTACAGTTTCTGTACCTCCTCCAGGAGAACCAATTTTCTTTGCACAGATTTCCTCAGTTGCCATAAGATGACCACCAATAATCTGAGCTTTCTTTCCTCTTACTACAATATTCTTCATTGCAGTAACATTTGAATTTACAATTGAATCAGAAACAATTACGTTTTCTTCTACTTCTACAGTTGTCTCATTAATAAACTTAGCCCACAAAGATTTTCCGGCTTTTACGACACCTTCGCCTTTTCCAAAAATACCCTGGCGGACAATAATGTTTCCGGTTGCTTCGAGGCGCGACTTATCAACGATTCCGTTAACTTCGATATTTGTTGCTTCAACCTTATATCCTTCTTCAACAGAACCTTTAATAACAACTGTACCAATAAATTTAACATCACCGGTTTTAACATTAACTGCATCAAGGTATTTGATAGGTTCAACAGTAACCTTGCCGTTTACAAGCATAACTTCGCCGTCAATTGCAGCCTTAATGGTAACTCCGTCTTTATCCCAGATTACGTTCTGGCCTAACTGAACCTGAATGTCTTTTCCATTTTTTGCTTCCAGATAACGACCGAATAAAGTCTTACCACCTGTTCCTCTTTCTGCAGGTATTTTCTGCGCAAGCGGCTGATCTGCAATAACGTTCTGAATCTGGTTGAGTTCCTTGTAGTTAATCTGGCCCGATTCAGAAACCTTAGCCTTAAGCTTTTTAGGATCAGTTTCAAAATTATAAGCAACATATGCATCTTTTCCGTCTACCGGAAGAATTGCAGAAGCAACTTCAAACGGAACATTATAAACAGGATTATCAACAAATTCTGTAATCTTATCCTTATTAATGCAGGCTTCTACAACGCCCTGCTGCATTAATGCGCGCCTGATCATATCTTCAGAAGCTTCGGAACCGCTCATAGACGGAGGAGAAACAACTACAGAACCGGACATTTCGTCCTTTGTAACTTCAATACCAATTACAACATCGCCGGCAGCAACATGCTTATACTGACCGACAGGTTTATATTCTGCATCCGTTCCGTTCTTTACAAGCTTTTTAATTAAGTCTTCATCAAATTCAATTGTATCCTGACGTTTAACTTCATCAAGAACATCTTTTAAAATAACAGGATTTCCGTTTCCGCTCGGCGGAATAACCTTTAACATAATATCCGACTGGAAATGTCTGATATAGAACAGGCCGTCTCTGTTTGGAATTGCAGTTACCTCATCTTCATCAAGGCCATCCATAAGTCCTTCAGAAGCAAGTTTTTCTGCGCGTTTGATTGTAGCAGGATCCTGATAAATTTTTAATTTCCAGTTTTTCTTACCAAGACCTAAAATTCCTTCACTTCCCTTTTCTTCAATTTCGTAGTGAAGGTTAGAAATATGTGTATCTAACTGAACGGCAGCATCCGCCAGAGCTTCATCAATTGTATCTGCATGAACAACTACATAATGAAGGTCACGATCAATTGCGAGCTGATTTTTCATGTCCTGGCGAATTTTTTCAAGAGTTACCATTTACTGTTAAATAATACCCCTTCGTAAATTAGTAAGCTTAGCACGCAGTCTTAAATTAGCTTTTGTATGAAGCTGAGAAATTCGCGATTCACTTACTTCAAGAACTTCTCCAATTTCCTTAAATGTTAAGTCTTCATGATAATACAATACGATTACCATTTTTTCTTTTTCCGGAAGTTCACTGATTGCCTGTGCAATTACTTTTCTGATTTCTTCCCTTTCGGCAATTACATCAGGATTCAGGCTGGAAGGTGCTTCAATATTATTTCCTATCGAAAGGTTGTCATTATCATCGCCTGAATACCAAACATCATTTAACGAAAGTACGCTTGTACCAGAAACCTTCATTACAGTTCTATGATATTCATCTTCGCTCATATTAAGGGAACCTGCAATTTCGGAATCAGAAGCTGTTCTTCCTAATTTAGATTCAAGAGTAACAATTGCATCTTCTATCTCTCTGGACTTTTGTCTTACAGAACGAGGCACCCAGTCTATCTGACGCAATTCATCAAAAATTGCACCCCTAATTCTTGTAACTGCATATGTTTTAAACTTTACGTTCTTTGAAGTATCATATTTATTAATTGCATCAAGAAGTCCAAACTGACCGTAACCGACAAGGTCATCGAATTCTACACTTGCAGGCAAACCTACTGCAACTTTTCCAGCTACGTATTTTACAAGAGGCATATATTGTCTGATAAATTTATCCCTTAAGGCAGGAGACTTTGTTTTTTTAAATTCTTCCCAAAGGTCATCTTCTTCTTTTTCGTCATTAATCGGCATTTATTTCCCCTTAAAAAAAACTCCACATCAGTAGTATAACCACTTTTAAGAATCATCTCTAGAAAGGACATCACTAATTGCTTTTGCCATTAATTCAGCGTCCTTTATATCTGCGGAACTTTCATCTCCGCTTTTTTTATGAACAGATACAAATTCAGAATCTGTGTCTGCATCTATTCCTTCATCCTCATCATTTTCTGCTAAGGAAAGTCCTTCCATATCCGGCAAAACATCGAGTTCATCATCAACGTTTTGCGGTGCAGAATTCTCTTCTGGAGAACTTATCTCAGAAGACTTTAAAGCCTCTGTTCCCGAAACACTTGTAATTGTTTCAAGATTTCGCACAGGAACAAAACCTGAAGCACTTGCAGCAGCCTCCAGATTACTTCCTGCCATTTTATTTTCTTCACTTGAACCATGAGCTTCTGACTTTTCCGAAGCAGCAGGTTCATTTTTTACAGGTGCAGCCGGTGCTGAAACCGGAGCAGCCGAAGGTGCCGGCGCTGCAGAAACTGCAGGCTTAACTGCACTTGCAGATGGAGCAGCAGATGCAGCTCTTGAAGTATCTGCATTATTAAGCATCTGGCGGTTTGTACCAACCACAAAATGATTTCCAGAATCGCTTTCCTGTAATTCCTCATCCTGAATAGTAATATCTACAAGCTGTCCTTTTTGCGGTTGAGAAACAGTTTGTACGGGTCCGTCCGTATTAAAATCCTGATCTGAAGATTCGTTTAAAAATCTATCAAAAATAATATTAATACCAAAACCTAAAATTCCAAAAGCAACAGCAGTAAGCAGTGCTTTTAAAAACATAAAGATTATTGACGAATGGGAAAAGAAACCTGCTATGAAAGATAAAATAAATCCAATAGCTGCAAAAACTGCGGAAAACTTTATTTTTCGCATTTTTCCTCCCACACAATACACCCAGTAAAATTATACACCATATTCTAAAAAAATAACAGAAATATTTTTAATATTTATTTTTTTTACTCAAAAACTTCTTTAAGAAATTTGCTACGCCATCATTATATTCCGGCTCAGTTTTTTCTATTCTTCCGACAATATGCTTTAAGTATACAGAAGGTTTAGAAGTTGGATTTACAACAATAAAAGGTTTCTGTCTGATTACAGAAGCCTGAACAAGAGGATCTTCAGGAAGACATCCAAGATATTCAATTTTATAACCAAGGAACTGGCCGACAATTGTAATCATTCTTTCTGCAATTCTCTTTCCTTCATCTGTAGAATGAACTCTGTTTACAACAAGCTTAATATTTACAGTTCGGTCAACAATTTCTGTGGTAATGATTTTTATCATTCCGTAAGCATCTGTAATTGCTGTTGGCTCAGGTGTTGTTACTACAAAAACTTCATCCGCAGCAGCAACAAACTGAAGAACGTTATTTGCAATTCCGGCACCTGTATCAATAATGATGATGTCGGCATTTCCAAGCGTTACAAACTGATTAGCAAAATAATCAAGTTCTTCTACTGTAAGATTTGCAATTTTAGAGAAACCATTTGCACCGGCAATAAATTTAATTCCGAATTCAGTATCAATGATGATTTCTTTCATTGACTTCTTTTTATTTATTACGTGCATGAGGTTATATTGAGGAACAATATTAAGCAGAACGTTAACATTTGCCATTCCAAGGTCGCCGTCAATCAAAATGACTTTTTTACCAAGCTGAGCATAAGCAATTGCCATATTAACCGCAAAATTAGTTTTTCCTACACCACCCTTACCGCTGGTTATTGCGATAATGCGTGTGTTCTTATTTTTTTTCAATGTGGCCGCAGATGAAGAAGCTTGATAAGTGCCATCATTTTTTCCATCTGAATTTAACAATTCACTCAAACCTTCTGCCTGTTCTTCCATTTTTATTCTCCAAATTTATTTTCTATATGAACTCTATCAATTTTAAAGCCTTCAAGACGCTTTAAGAATTCTACTACAGAAGCTTCCGTAATATCTCTTGAAGCAACCTGTCCATGTGTAAGATAAGCAACTTCCTTATGTTTTTCCGAAAGTACGCTTATTACATTTCCAAACTGACCGCTTTCATCGCATTTTGTAATTATAACAGATTTATATCCGAATAACTCATAATTCTGCATAATATTCTGAAGATCGCGGGTTTTGGTAGAAGCCATTACTGCAAGATAAATATCAGGATTCATTCCCTGTACGCTTAAAACTTCCTTTACCTGAGCAATGTGCGTTGCATCATTCGGGCTGTATCCGCTTGTATCAATAAATACTGCATCAACATCATTCCGATACTGATCATAAAGTGTCTTTAAATCTTCCGGGCGCTCTGCCTTGTAAACCGGAGAATTAAGATGACTTCCCCAGCGCTCAAGCTGTTCAAGCGCACCAACTCGCATAGAGTCTGTAGTAATAAAACACAATCTCGGTTTTTCGCCGTTATGTTCAGGCACGTAAGATTTTATGAACTGAGCGGCAAGCTTTACAAGTGTTGTTGTTTTTCCAACTCCTGTCGGGCCTACAATAATAAAAACATGAGGCGGGCGGAAAACTTTTTTAGGCGCAATACAGATTTCTTCACCTATCCAGTCTACTACATAGCGCTCTACAAGCTCAGCGTCTTTTAACTGATCAAGCGAAAACTCTTTATTAATTTTTTCATTAATTGTATTAATGAAATCATAAGAAAAATCATTCTGAGACAAAAGCTCTTCTATATGCTTGATTGTAGGATGCTTGTCTCCTGCACCTGCCGAAATTTCCTGAATTTTTCTTGTAAGTTCATCCTTCAATTCAGAAATCTGCTGTACAGAATTTACAACGCTATCCTTCATTTGTGTAATCTGATTCAACTGAGAATTAATTAAAATTGAATTGTTATTCTGTAAAATCTGTTCCCTGCTTTTCTGATCTCTATATTCTTCTCTTTCTGATGTTATTACATATTCGGGGGTAAAATTCTGAGGATGAGTTTCTGTATAAGTTACAACAGTTACAGGATGTTCTCTTAAATGTAAAAAGCCTTTTCGAGTATCTGTCCGGTAATCAATAATTTTGTAATTTTTTCCGTATCGGTTCCATAGAATTTCTTTACATTTTTCTAAGGAACTTGCTTCTACAGTTTGTCTAATCTGCTCCATTTTTATCTTTCCCCATTTTTATATCTCAACATCAGTAATTTCATCAATAATTTCAACTTTTACATTTTTACCTGCTGCGTAAACTTCCATATCAGAAAGAACAACTGCACCAGGAATTTCTCTTTCTATTGCTGAATGAACAAGCTGCCTTATAGGACTTACACAAAGGATGATTGGCGCAAATCCCATTTTACTTATTCGTCCCATAGATGCTTCAAATGCGTTGTGCCATCTTCGGCTTTCGACAGGATCAAAGCCTACGTAAGGAGCCGAACCATCAGGCGGAACATATGCACGCTGCTGAACAAGTTCAGTTAATTCCTGAGAAAGCCTCATAACACGAAGCTTCTTTTCTTCAGAATCAACATACTGCATACATATCTGAAGTCCTAAAGCTTCGCGAACTTTTGCAGTCAAATCCCAAGGATTTTGAGAAACATGTGCATAGTTTGCAATTGTTTCCAGAATCTTTACATAATTTCTTATAGAAACTTTTTCTGCAAGAAGATTCTGAAGAACCTTTTCTATTGTTCCGTAAGAAACCTTCAGTGTATTTAAAACTTCATCTACAAGTACAGCATTCTTTTCTTTTACCTTTTCAAGAATTACAGAAACAGCCTGACGGTTAATCATTTCTGCGGCATGCCAGCGGATAATTTCTGTAATATGTGTTGAAATGATTGTAGGCGCATCTACAACTACATAACCGCGGCTTTCTGCTTCGCTTCTCTTATCTTCCGGAAGCCAGATTGCTTCCATTCCGAATGTAGGGTCTTTTGTAGCTTCACCCTCCATTTTTTCCATGACATCACCTGTATCCATGGCCATTACATAACCAAGTCTTACAGAAGCATGTCCGGCTTCTATTCCTTCAATCTTAAAACTGTAATCGTTTGGCTCAAGAGTCATGTTGTCCTGAATTCGGATTTTTGGAATATCAAGACCTATGTCGTGGCGGGCTTCTATTCTTATTCTGGAAATTCTATCAAGAAGTTCGGCTCCCTTATCTTTATCTACAAGAGGAATTAACGCGTATCCCAATTCAAGGGAAAGTGGATCAAGCATAACGATAGGTTCGCCTTCTGACTGACTTGAACTTTGTGCAGAAGCCTGAGAGCTTGACTGAGCCTGAGCAACTGCCATTTTTTTTGCAGTTTCTTCTCTGGACATTCTGATTCCAATGTAAAACAAAAGTCCGCCGACAGGAAGCAAAACTGCAAGCAAAGAAGGCTGTCCGTTTATAGAGAATACAATTCCGGCAACAAGAAGTACAATTGAAACAATCTGATAGATTCTTCCGTCAACTGCAAATTCTTTCTTAAGCTGCTGATCAAAGGTTTCTTCAGATTTAGTACCAGTTACAAGTAAACCTGTTGCAAAAGAAATAATAAGTGAAGGAAGCTGAGAAGTTAATCCGTCACCGATTGTAAGACGTGAATAGGTCTGCATTGCTTCCGTAACAGTCATAGCCTTATCGCCCGCTAAAACTGTACCTGCAATAATGCCGCCGATTAAGTTTACGATTGTAATTACAATTCCGGCCTTTACGTTTCCGCTTACGAATTTAGAAGAACCGTCCATATTTGAATAGAAGTCTATATCGCGGCGGATTTCTTCTTTTAATAATTCAGCCTGCTGTTCATCAATAACTCCCGAATTAAGCCGGTTGTCTATATCAAACAGCTTTTGATTCATGGAATCCAAAGAGAATCGGGCAGCAACTTCAGAAACGCGGCCTGCACCCTTTGTAACAACAAGAACCTGAACAACAATCAGAATGATAAAGATTACAAAACCAACAACAAGATTATCGCCTGCAACTATGGATGCAAAAGCATTTACCATAGCACTCTGACCGATTAATGAACCATTTTGAATCTGACCTGCAAGAATAAGTCTTGTAGAAGAAATATTAATTCCAAGACTGAACAATGTCTGAAAAAGTATAACTCTCGGGAAGGTCTGAAAGTCTGAAGGACGTGGAAGCTGAACAACTACAAGGAGAATAATAACAGACAGAGCAAGATTTAAAATCATGCTTAAATCTACAAAGATTTTCGGTATTGGAATAAAGAGAAGAAAAACACAAAGTACTATAGCAACAGGAACAATATTGTTCTGCAGTATAGATACTATACTTCCCCTCTTATTTTCGTCTGCCATAAGTCCCCACCCAGCATCCTTTTAGTTATCAAGTAGTGCCATATTTTTTAAATTTATCCAGTTGCGAATAGATTACAGCAATAGCACTATAATACACATCTGGTATTATATCACCAACTTCAAGATTTGTATACAACTCTCTTGCCACAGGACGGTTTTCTACAACCGGTACATTATTTTCTTCTGCGAACCGTCTTATCTGTAATGCAATATTATCTGCTCCTTTGGCATTTACCATAGGAGATTCAGAAACAGTAGAATCCCATTTTAAGGCAACTGCAAAATGTGTAGGGTTTGCAACTACTACATCAGATTCGGCAACTGCCTTAGGAATATTCTGCGAAAGTAACTGCCGCTGCATCTGCTGCAGCCTGCTCTTAACTTCGGGATCCCCTTCCATTTCTTTGTATTCCTGTTTTACTTCGTGCTTTGTCATTTTCATTTCTTCCATAAAGTCACGTTTCTGAACGAAGTAATCCGGAATTGCAATTATTAAAAAAATTATCGCTACGGTTATTAAAATCTGTGCAGCCATGGAAGCGATTTTTGTAAGTGCAGCAGCAATCTGACCGTTACTGATTATTTCTATAAGTACATATATGTCTTTTTTTATATAGATATAGCCGACCGCAACAATTAAGGCAACTTTTAAAAATGACTTAAAAATATTAAAAAGTCCCTTGCCGGAAAACATTGTCTTTTTAAGGTATTCTCCGATTTTTGGAACTATTTTAGAAAACTTTGGTTCAATAGGCTTTAAGCTGAAAATAAGTCCGCGTGTCTGAAGAATATTTGCAGAAATTGCGGCTATTACACTGACTATACTAACAGGAAGAACGCACCTTAAGAAAAACTGAAAGAACGCCGTAACAAGAGAAGGATTTGTTACATTATGAGTTCCGCATAAAGAAAAATAATATTTAAGGATTCCCGTAAACTGTTTTAAAAGATAACCTGCGAGAAAAATAATTGTGATTACACAAAGGAGTAAAATTAAAGCGCCCGCTACTTCCTGACTTTTTGCAACCCTTCCTTCCTTGCGGGCTTTTTCCAGCTTGTATTCGGAAGGTTCTTCGGTGCGGCCTTCATCTTCTGCTGCCATTTATGAACCTCCCCCGAATGAATTTATAAAAAGTAAAAGATCCGAAAATCCTTTTGAAAATGAACGTGCAAAAAAATCAATAATGTTTGGCATTGCAAATGCAATTATTGTAAATGAAACCAAAATCATTACAGGAAATCCTTCAGAAAGAAGGTTCATCTGAGGAGCAGCTTTTGTTAAAAGTCCGGTACAAACTGTAATTAAAAAAAGCGTTCCCATAACAGGCAGAGAAATTACAAGAGCATCTGAAAACAGCGAAGTTAATCCTTTAAGCATGAATGTAACGAGCTTTTCCTGAGAAACGGCAATTGTAATTGCATTTAATGAATTAAAGCTTGAAACAAGTCCCGTCATAAAAAGCTTCTGGAACCACTGTGTCTGCATGAATATAAGCATTGCAACAAGGTTGAAGAACTGACCCATTAACGGGTTTTCTACCTGAGACAATGCATCGTAGGAGCTTGCGGCACTTAATCCCATCTGGAAAGCAAGAAACTGACCGGCAGAACTGAAAGAAGCAAAAATAACCGTTACAAAAAAGCCCATAATTATTCCAATAAGAGCTTCTCCGGCGGCAATTAAAACATATATGAGCGAAAACACCTGGTCTTCCGTAATATACTGATCATAAACAGTAAACTCTGTACTGCCAAAAATAAAAAATGCAAGATAACCAGCTAAAGCAACTTTTGCAACACGCGAAGCAGAACGCATGGAAAACATAGGAAGAGTTAAAATTAATGCAAAACAGCGTACAAAAATTAAAAGAAAAACAGGGGCTTTTAAAATAACTCTATCAAGCAATTATTCTCCCCCTATCTTTTATTTTGCAATATCCGGAATTCTGTTAAATAATGCAATTGTATATTCTCCAAGAGAAGTAAACATTGCACCGCCAAGTAAAGCAATTACAAGCAGAATTACAAGAAGTTTTGGTAAAAATGTAAGAGTCTGTTCCTGAATAGAAGTTGTAGCCTGAAAAATTGCAACAATGAGACCAACTACAAGGGCAAGTCCAAGAACCGGAGCAACCATTGTAATAACCTGAGTAACGGCACCTCTCATTAAACTGATTATCAATCCAATAGACATCTATTTCTCCTGCTACCTTATTACCGAATTAAATAACTGCTGTGTAAGCAGGCCCCAGCCGTCTACAAGTACAAATAAAATCAATTTGAACGGCATGGAAATCTGAACAGGAGGCAGCATCATCATACCCATCGCCATTAAGATACTGGCGACGACCATATCTATAATTATGAACGGAATATAAAGCAGTACACCTATCTTAAAAGCAACCGTTAACTCATGTAAAATATATGACGGAATTAAAATATATGTCGGAACGTCTGCAAGAGTGTTAGGCTTATCTAACTTAGCCATTCCCATAAACATTCTGATATATGAACTGTCATCAGACATCTGCGAATACATAAAAAGTCTTAACGGAACTTCTGCTTCGTGATAAGCTTCTTCAATTCCAATCTGGCCGTCAGACAAAGGTTTGTATGCTTTATCGTAAACAGTTTTAAAAGTCGGCCACATTACAAATAAAGTCATAAAAAGTGCAATTCCATTTAATACTGCAGTCGGAGGAACCTGCTGCAAAGAAAGTGCACGTTTAATAAAATCAAGTACAATTGAAAAACGCAGGAAACAGGTAATTAAAATTAAAATACTTGGAGCAAGTGTCAGGATTGTAAGAACTAATAAAAGCCTTACAGAAAAAGCAACTTCCTTTCCTGTCTGCGGTTCTGTTACGGTAATAGAAACATTTGGAACTACAGGATCATGAATATTATTATTCATTTCTGTGGTTCCCTGAGTTGAGCCCTGCGGAAAATTCTGATTCTGATTTGAACTCTGCGCAAATACTATATTAGATGCCAAAAAGAGAAGAATCAAAAATGTAAAAATTCTATGTTTATTTTTCACTTTTTATGACTCCTCAGAACCAGGATTTATGTTTGCAGCTGACTGATCTGATGAAGACTGATTAAATGAATTTGCTGAATAAATTTTACTTTCTGAATCTGCAAAAATATTCTGACGTTTATTTCCCTTAAGCAGGAACATGTCCAGAACCTGCGAAAAATTCGAAGGCTTTGTTGTATTTGATTTTTTATCTGCAGTAAGGTTCATTGCGCTGATTAATTCTTTATCATCAATTTCGCCGAGCAATGTAATATTATCTTCTGTTACGCCGATTAAATAACCTTTATCTATAAGAGTTATAACTTCTACAGATTTTCCCGGAGCAATATTTATATAAGCAGCTCTTCTTAAATAATCATCATCGGTTTTAACAATATTTGTCTTTCTTTTAATAAACCATAAAATAAAATAAATTAAGCCTACAACGATAATCAAAACAATTATCATTCTTAAAAAAAGCTTTAATGTTGAACTTCCTTTTGGAGTAACCTGAGAAGAATCTGAATTATCATCGTATAAAATTATTGAATCTTCTGAAATTACAGAAGATTCTGAAACTGTCTGTTCGCTTGAAGAAGTTGAAGAATTATTAACCGACTCGTTAGTCTGTGCAAACAAGTTTACTGTTAAAGAAAAAAATAATACAAATAATGCACAGCATATTTTTTTTTGAGATATTATAATTTCCAATTTCCCCACCCTAATCCTAAATCAGAATTTAA
>JAEEGK010018010.1_pt1 | contig 15319 bp, 6 predicted proteins | sample 8958771 | NCBI WGS metagenome assembly JAEEGK01 (sample SAMN16246547, study PRJNA631951) | gut metagenome | biome: gut microbiome; feature: rumen; material: SC-attached | host: Bos | place: Iran: Karaj | collected 2018-10 | reverse complement strand
TTATTTTCTTCATTATTTTCTACATTATTTTCTTCTTTATTTTCTTCATTATTTTCTTCTTTATTTTCTTCATTATTTTCTTCTTTATTTTCTTCATTATTTTCTTCATTATTATCTTCTTTATTTTCTTCATTATTTTCTTCATTATTATCTTCTTTATATTCATCTTCTTTATTATCTAAATTTTTATTTTCTTCATTATTCTTTTCTTTATTTTTTTCTTCATCAGTTTTCTCTTTATTATTTTCTTCTTCTTTATTTTCAACATCTTTTTTTTCTTCATCATCATCTTCTTCTTCTAATTTCTTTTTTCCTTCTTCTTGAATATTATTATAAAATGTAGTAATCATATCTTCATTCAACCATTTTTCAAAGAAATTTTGAATATTTCTATTACCTTCTTGTTTATTTTTTAAAGATAAAATAAACTCTTCATCATCACCATCAAATTTAAATAAATTCATATTTAAAGTTAAATAAATTCCAATTTCATCATAATCATTAATTTTTTTATTATATTTCTTAACATGACATTCAATATTTCCAATTTCAAAAATATTATTTAAATCATTAATTTCTTTATATTCAATTGTATTTCCTTTATTTAATTTCTCATCAATATGAATTGTATATTTAATTAAATTTTCCTTTTTTTCTATTCTAATTTTATAATTTAAATAATCAATTAAATTAATAATTGATAAAATGAAACTATTATCAATATTAAAGATTCTATAAAAAATTTGATTTTTAAAAATAATATTTAAAGTATCTTTCTTTACACTTTCATTAAATTGAGGATTAACTTCATATATTATGTTTTGATTAATATAATTATTTATTAAATTGAAGATAGTATTACAATCTAAATTTACATATAAAATTTCTTCAAACATTTTATTTAATCTTTGATTTAGTCGTACTTGAGATAAGAAAATTTCTTCTAAAAAATAATCTAATTTATTTATTTCAGGGTATAAGTTTGATATTTTTTTCATTTTAGTTTCAGAATAATCAACTGATTTTATTTTATTATTTATGAAATTTGAAATAGAAGAAAAACCAAAATTAGATTCATTAAGGAGAAAGTTATTTAATTCATCAAATAAAAATTTGTTATTTTCAATTTCTGTAATTATATCATGATAATAACCGTATTTTTCAATTAAAATATTATTTAAATAATTAGATGATTTATCAAATAATAATTGTTTAAAATCTAAAGTGTTACTAAAAGAATTGATAAAAAGGAAAGTATGAATATATATTTCATTTTCTTTTAATTCTAAACTTTTAATTTCTTTAATATTCTTTTTCTTAATTTCTTTATATTCATTTTCTCTTTCTATTAACTTATCATTTTCATCTTTTGTATTTAATATAAATTTATTTGGATAAAGAATGAGGAAGCATGAAAAGAATTTATCACCTAATAAAAAGATAATAAAATCAATAATTTTTGAAAATTGACTTTGGATATAATCAACTATTTTTAATTTACTTGTAGTTTCATATATTATCAAACTATTAATATCATAAAAATAAGGCAATTCAATTTCACATTTTACTTCTTTTTCTAAATTTAACACTTTATTCAGTGATATTGAAAAATTATTATAACTTTTATCTATGATTTCTTTTGCTTCATTTTCATCATTTATATTCTTATATTCAATATTTATTGAATTAAACCATTTTTTCTCTTTTTCAACAATAGTATTTACCATTGAATTATCAATTAAATTTTGATTTTTCTTTCCTAAATTAATGAAAACTTGATTATAATTTTCTTTTAAAAGTGTAATATTTAAATTATCTAAGAATGATAAAATATAAAAGATAAATATTTTAACTTTATTAAAATATTTTTCATATGGTAATTCTATTTCTGATATTTTTTCTAATTTTTCTTGTATTGTTTTTTCTATCACATCTTCATAATAATTTTTAAGATATTTTGGCATAAATTTGTTATTTTGAAATACTGAATTAAATCCATTATATAAATTTGTAATAATACTTTGAATATTTAAATTACTATCTAATTCTTTAAAAATAGATTCATAATTATTTGAAGCAAAGAATTTTGAAATATTTTCATCTTCTAATAAATGAGTTATTTTTTGCAAAACTAAATTCAAATGAGAATTTAAATTATTGATATAATCTAAAAACTTTTCTTGATTCTCCTTTTCTTGATTCACTCCATGATTGATTAATTCATTTAATTCAAAAAAATATGAAAGAGTAATTATAGTATAATTAATATTTACATTACTTTCATTCTTATCAAAAATACTTATCAAAAATCTATCGAATAAATCATCTTCCATTTTACCATTAAAATCCTCATTATTTTCATTATAATTAATATTATCATCAATTTTATTTTCATTTAAATTCTTATTTAAATCATTATTATCATTATTAATATTATTTTCTTCATTTTTATTGTCTTCTTTTTTCTCTTCTTGTTTTGTATAATTTAAAAATTTATTCATTCTTTCATAAGCATTTATTCCTAAATTTCCAATATCAATTTTAATATATTCATAATTGTAAAATTGATATATAAATAAAAAATTAAATTGCTGTAAGATATATGATGATAATATTCTTTCATCATTTTTTAATTTTAATAATTGTTGAAATAAATTATATTCTTTAAATATAATATATCCAATTCTAAAATATCCATTTCCACATTTAGACAATAATTTTAATGGTGAATTTTCAATATTTGAAATAATTTTTTCTTTAACATTATATTCATTATTTTTATTTTTAATTAAATTTTCATATCCATTTATTTCCTTTATTTTATCAATTGATTCAGGAAGATATTTTTTATCAAAATTACTTTCTAAATATTTATCAACTGGAAGAATAGTTTTTCCTTCTTTATTCATTAAATATAAAATATATAAAATATTATTTTCATTAATCTTATAATAATAATTTTGTGTAACATTCATGAATAATTCTAATATTGAAATATCAGGATATATTTTAAATAAATGTATCAAAATATATAATATTGGATATGAAATTTTTAAATTATTTGTTTCCATTATTGCTCTAATATCCTTTGAATCAATATAAAAATAATCTTCATTTGATAGTAGAAGTCCAAATAATGATTGATAAATTTTTATATTTTTTATATCTGATAAATTACATATTAGTGATAAATATTCAGAAATAATATAAAAATTTGAATTTAAATTTTTTATTTTTAATTTATTCTCTTCTTTTGAAATATATTCAATATAATTAATAAAGAATCTTGGGGCAAATAATTCAAGTGAAACAAATAAATATTGAACAAATGTTTTAGGATATAAATCTAATAATAAAGAGAAACATTCATATTTTTGAGTTTTAATACTATAATAAAGAGGACTTTCGTTTGATTCAATTATATATTCATCATAAATAAATTTTGGAAGTAATTCTGTTTCATATTTTTCATCTTTGTTTTCATTTTCTATATTATTTTTATCAGTATTTAAAAAAATAAATAATAAATGATTATAATATTTTTTTTTAGATTTGAAAGCAGGAATTAAATCTTTTAAATAGTCATATTTATTTTTTGAGACAATTAATTGAATAATATTTTCATTTTTCATTTTTTCATTAAGTATTTGTTCTTTTTCATCATAAGTAAAGCTATCAAATAAAATTTTTGCAAGTTCATCATTAGAATATTCAATGCAATTAATAAATAATTTTACAAAACTAAAACTATTTAAAAGTGAACTAAAAGCTTTTATATAAGAATCATAATATTTAATATTATTATAATTTGTAGAAATTAAATAATAATCATTATGATCAAAAGAATCAAATTGTAATATGTCATGAAATTCTAATATATAATCTAAATTCTTTGAAATAAAAATTGATTTTTTTAAATTATATTTTACATCATTTATATTTTTGAATATTTCCTTTATTTGATTCATTGTAATATAATTTTCATTAATATATTTCAAAATATTATCTGCAGAAGCAATTAAGCATAAATAAAAATATATTGTTTCATTATAATTATCAATAAATATTGAAAATTTATTTTTTCTTTTTTTTATAAATGAGAATTCATAAAATGTTTTAATTATTATATGTTTTAATAAAAAGTCTTTTCCTTCAGTACTAAATGGTTTAAAATTTAATTTATCCATAATTAGCATAAATAAATTTAAATCATCTCTAAAAATAGAATAAGTTAAAAATAAATTTGAATAAAAATTATTTTTTGATAATGTATTTAATAAAACTGAAAAATTATTCTTTTCCTTTGTATTTTGTAATATTATTTTAATAAATTTATCTAATAAATTAACATTATTATATTCAATCAATGATGATATTAATTTTTCTATTATTAATTGATAAATTTCTAAATCAATTTTATTATTTGTAATTAAATTGAAAAATTTTTCATTATAAAAAACATCAATATATTCATTAGGAAAATTATTCATAATATAAGAGAAATTATTTTTTGATATTATTAAAAATGTTTCAATGAATTTAATATTTATTTGAATATCATATAAAAGAGGAAATTTGATTAAAATTTCAATAAATTCAGTTAATTGTTTAGATTTTATTTTATCTTTAAAATAATGATATAACATATAATAAAATGCGTCTAAAAAAGACTTATTTTTTAATAAATCATTAAATTCAATATAATCTTTTTGAATTATTTTTAAATTTTTTAATAAAATATTTAAGTTATCAATTGGGGCTTTTTCTAATTCATTTTGTAATTCATTATTAAATTGAACATACTTTGAACTATTATTTTTTGATATTTCAATAATTCTATTATCTTTTACAATTTCATTAAATATTGATTTATATTCTTGTAATATTTCTTGTTTTTCTAAATTTTGATTATATAATAAGAATATAAATGGATTAAAAGAAATAAAATAATAATAATCTGAAAATAATAAATTAGATGGGCTATCAAATGAGTTTATCAAATTTGGTGGAATAAATGATAATATTTTTTGTTTTTTTGCTATATTTAATTCAATATTTAATTTTATATATTGATAAAGCAAATTATCCTCATTTTCTTTTTTAAAATTCAGATTTATAAATTCAATTATATCTGGATTTGATATAAAAATATTGAAAAAATCTTCATTTTTATATGTTATTTTAATAAAATTTATAATTGAATTTATTAAATTATTTTCACTATATTTCTTTTTATTAAAATTTAACAGACTAAAATTGATAATAAAATTTTCAATAAATCTGTTTTGTAATTCTATTTCATAATTTTTACCATCAAGAAGTTTATTATATTTAATTAAAATTTTGATTTCTTTTTCCATTATTTCTTCATATTTTTCTAAAGTAGAAGTTAAAGATAAAATTTTAGAAAGAATAAACAGAAAACAATTAAATTTATTTGTTTTTTTTTTAATAGAATTACATAAATAATAAAATATATTTGGTATTATAAACTTTGAGTAAGTTTGTAAATAATCATTAAAAATATTATCAACAAAGTTACAATAAAATGTATAATTAATATTAATTGAACTTACATTTTTTAAAATTTTATAATAAGGAGTAAACATTTTTGAATCAATTTGTAAAAAAATTTCTTCATAATACTTAAAACTTTTTTCATTATTTAATAAATAACATAATAATAGAATTATAAGCTCATCGTTAACTTTATTAAAATTTTTATCTAATTTTGATAAATTTAAAAAATCATTTTTTGAAAAAAATTTAGGATAATCTTTAAATACAAAATGAGTATTTTTATATATGAACAATTGGAATATCTCTCTTAAGTAATTTGAATTTTTAAGTCCTTGAATAAATGATAAATATAATTCTATAATTTGAAAATTGTTTGGATAAGTCGATATAACATTATTTAATTGAAATATAATAGAATAAATAATATATTTATTATTCTCAAATGGAATTGAATCATTTAATTTTAATTTTTTATATATATATTCTAAATTTGAAGTAATAATATTGATTAACCTATCACTTTTTATTCTTATTAATAAACTACATATAAATGCTAATATTGATTGATCATAAATTAATGAAGTTATTGAATTAAAAATAAAATTAAGAGTATCATCTGAGAAATTATTTTCATTTCTAAAAATAAATTCTAAAAATTTTAGAAATGTATTTGATTGAGGAGTTAGTTTTACAAAATTCATTATCACCTCTCCAATGTGATCTTGTTGACTAATATTATAATGTAGCATATTTTTATTTCCATATTTTTTATCTATTTCTCCACAATTTTTTATAAATTCTGCTTCATTTTTTTCTTGTGCTTTTGATTTAATATCTATTAATTGATTAACATTTAAATAATTTTTTATGTCATCATTTAAATATTTACTATTATTAGTTAAGAAAACTATATAATTCATAAATAAATCAATTTCATTAAATATTGGAACATTATTCACAATATAATCAAATAATATTTTAAAAACTTCTTTTGAAATTATTTTTTTTTCAGAAATAATTTTTAAAATTGTTTTATCCCCATATCTAAAAGAAAAATCAAGTAATTTTCTATTTAACAAATGTTCAAAAATTTTTTTAAACTTTTTATCATCATTTAAAAAATCAAAAATATATTGTGTTGGATTAGTTATTGCTTGTAAATGATATATTTTTTTCATTTCCATTTCAGTGTTAAATAGAACTTCATCCCATAATTTTTCAGATTCTTCTTCTTCCATATTTAAATTTAACAATAAATAATTTATAGGATAATATCCAAATGAATCAAAATTTGAAAGTAAACTTATTATTAACTCTGTATTATTTTTAAATAAATTTTCATTTATATTTAAATAAATTTCTTTTTTGTCTTTTGATGATGTTTTTTTATTTTGAAATAAAAAATGATATATATTTTGTTTAAATCTTGAATCTTTTAAATATTCAATTGTTTTATTTTTATCATTTTCATTTTCTAAACAAGGTAAAATAATTTCAATTAAATTTTTTAAATAATTATCAAAATTTTCATTTTTAATTTCGTTTTTTAAAATATAAAATAAATTATCAAAAAGACAATCTATATTATTTGATAAATTAGGTAAAGTTTTAAATTTATTTAATAATTCAGTAGCATCTTCATAATCTTTTCTAATTATCATATAATTTAATATATTAAAATATATATTTTTCATATATAATACATTATGAATTAAATCAATATCTTCTTTAAAAATACAATCAATTTTTTCATTAATCTCTTTTGAAGATAATTTAGACAAATTTATTCTATCTAAATTGAAATCAATTAAAAATTTATATATTCCTGTTTTATTTTCATCACTTAAATCATTATATAAATTAGGATAATTTTCTTTAAAAATTTTAAAAAAATTTTTATATTCTTCTGAATGAGTTATTGATATTTTTTGATAATTCCATATTAAATCATTTATTAAAATTAAATAACAAGTTTCTCCAAAATTATTTTTTTGATTAATTGTATTTTCATCTAATAAACCTAAATTAAATAATCTTATAAAAATTTTTATAAAAAATAATTTGTCTTTTCTCTTTGAATAGATAATTAAAAAATTTTCATTAACTCTATTAAGTATATTAATTTTTTCTTTTAATTCAGTAAAAAATTCATCAAAATTTTTTTCATAAATTTCATTATCAGTTTTCCTATAAAGTTCAAGAAAAAGTTCAAATATACTTTCTTGATTTGAGTCAAATAATTTATTATTTTGAGATAATAAATTTTGAATTTGTGTTTTATAATCAGAAAAAAATTCTTCAGGAGAATTAAATAATTTATCAATAAATTCTTGTGGAAGGAGATTTTCGTTTTTATTTACATTTAATTTTCTTTGTTCTTTGATAAACTTTTTAAACCCCGATAAATCCATTTATTTTTATATTAAATTAATCAGAATTTAACAATTAAAATAAAATTTTAAAAATACAAATAAATATTATTAATATACTTCATCAAAAAAAAATAATAATATGTTTGATCTATAAATTTTTAAAAGAGATGTTTTTATTTTTAATTTAACAAATTTAAGTTAGATTATTATTCATAGTTTAATTAATTCATTTTAATTAATTAATTAAATGTTATATTTTTATAATTTTATTTTTATTATTTTTGATTAATATTTAGCATTGAAATTAAATTACTATTTATATTATGTATGTTCAAAAAGATAAAATATAAAATTAAAAAATAATTCGAAATAAAAAAGCATTATTACTTTAAAATATATTTAAAAAATAATGAATAAATTAAAATAAACATAGATATTTTAAAAATAAATAATTATTTAACAAAATAAAAAAAAATAATCCAAAATACATATTCTCCATTTTATAAATTATAATACATTTATAAATATCTGATGACGTTATCAAATAAAAAAAAACACTTTCAAAAAATTATATATAAAATTAACATCTAAAAAAATAAAAAATACTAAAAAAAAATTTAATGAAAACACTTTCCAAAATCCTTTTAATAACATTCCTAATAACAATATCTTCATTTGAATTAAAAAAAAGAAAACTTTCCGAAATAGAAAAAAATGAAATAGACCAAATATTTTATTCAATGATGTCATCTCCTTCAAAACCATTACCAACTCTTCTTCAAAATTGTGAAAACAAAGACAAAAATAAAACATGTCCCTTATGTCAAACAATAATAAAACAAATAAGAGAATTAATAATAAAAAAATATGGATATGAAGGATTATTAAAATTCTTTATATCATTATGTAATTTAGCCCTTGATGCTGATTTCTGTGAAAATGCAATTAGAGGTTATGGTCCAGTTTTTTTTGATAGTTTATCAAAATTAATAATAAACGAAAAAAAATTATGTCAAATTATAAATTTATGTGAATCAAAACAAAAAAAAATAAACGTTGATGAATACGCAAAAAATTTATTAAAAAATAAACCAGATAAAAAAAAGGAAAAATTACCAAAAGAAGGAAAAACAATAAAAATGTTACAATTAACAGATGTACATTTAGATTTATTATATAAAGAAAATGCAAGTGCCTATTGTACTAAATTATTATGTTGTCGTGATCCAGCATCAAAAGGAGCAAAAATAGTTTCTGGTAAATATGGTTTCCCAGGAATGTGTGATACTAATTTAAATTTATTTGAAAGTTTCTTAGATTATTCATATGATTTAAAACCTGATTTCTTAATTTGGACTGGTGATAATGCACCACATGATGTTTGGTTAGGTAGTCAAGAACATGTTTTTGAAGCAAGTTTAACATTAAAAAATATGATTGATAAGAAATTTAATCATGAAATACCAATTTATCCTATTTTAGGTAATCATGAAAAATATCCTAATGATGAATTTGGATTAAATGAAACTTATCTTTTAGAAAATATGGCAAATATTTATAAAAGTTATTTAAGTAATGATGCTTATGAGACTTTTAAAAAATATGGTTATTATACTATGAAACATAAAGATACTAATTTAAGAATTGTTGCTTTAAATTGTTTATATTGTGATACTTTTAATTTTAATTTAATTGTAAATAAAAATGGAGCAAAAAATCAATTTAAATGGTTAGAAAATGTTTTATTAGAAGCTGAAAAAAATAATGAATTTGTTTATATTTTAGATCATATTCCATTAAATGCTAATTTTTATTTAACTGAATGTGCAAAGAGAATGAATGCTTTATTTGATAGATTTGATTATATTATAAGAGGTTATTTCGGAGGACATACTCATATTGATGATATTAATCCAGTTAAAAATTATTTTGAACCACATAATGTTATTAATATTAATTATGTTGCTCCTGCATTCACACCTTATCCTAGAGTACTTCCTTCTTTTAGAATGTATTTAATTGATGAAAAAACTTACTTAGTTAAAGATTATTTACAATATCGTTTAAATTTAACTAAAGCTAATTTAGAAAGAGAAGCTAAATGGGAATTGTCACATTTAGGAACTCAAATTTTTAATGTTAGTGATTTAACTCAAATGGAAGAGATGACTAAAGTTAATGTTGATAAAAAGTTTATTATTAAAAGATTTGCTGATAGTGATACTGGATATAAAAATTCGGAAAAAAAAAGTGAGTTAAAAGATGCTCAATGTTCTATTCAAAGTGAAAGTTTTGGTAAATGGATGAGTTGTGCACATCCTAAATTAGATGTTAATTATAATCATATTTTTAGTTTGTTAAATGCTATTAATGGAGAATGGAATGAAGGTGATGATTAGTTATTATTTTTTTATTTATAATTTTAAAGACAAAAAATTAGAAAATTGTGTCATTTTTTTTTTTTATTTTTTATTTTTTTTTAATGATTTTATATATATATTAAAATTTATATTTAAAAGATTATTCTATTTATATTTATTATTAAAACTTTATCCAATTAAAACTCAGTTATTATTTTACATAAAATAAATTCTGTTTGTTTTTTTTTTGAAAAAAGAAAATGAGAATATAAAAATTTATTTCAAAAAAAATAAAATCAATAATAAAGAATTGATTTACTTAATTCCTCCAAAATGCATACAATTCTTATTACTACTTAAAGTTGATGAATTATTAGTAGTATCACTAGAAATACAAAAAGATCTTAAACTTTTATTTTTATAAAATTGATGATTATTAACTTCTTGACTAGTTATTATATTATTACTATTATTATTTCCTAGAAAAAAATTTTTATAACTAACACAATATTTTTTCATTTTCTTATTATTCAAATTAAAATATTCCTTTCTTATATTAATAATATTATTAACTTTATTTATTTTCCCAATAACACATTCTTTCTCATCATTATTATTAATATTAATTTCTTCATCAGAATCATTTTTTTCTTTTAAATTATCATACAAACTTTCATGTATATTTTGAAATTTAATAACTTTAGTATTTCCAGGATCAAAATAATCAAATTCATTAAAATAAAAATTATAATTCCTAAAAATAAAATTAACATTTTTCGTAATTTTATATTTATTATACCTTTCCAAAGTATTTTCCCCAGGAATTTTAACATAATTAACAAATTTACTATCAAAATTATCTTCAGTTTTTTTTGGTTTAAAAGGAGTTTTAATTTTTTTTAAATACAATTCTTTCCAAGGAAAAAATTTAATCCAAGGATGTTCAAAAACTTCTTTAGATCCATTAAAACCTAATCTATCATTTTGTTTCCTTACTAATAATTTATTAGCAAAATCAGCAGAATCAATACTCCACCCTTGTGGAATATCATCTTTTTTAATATGAATTTGTTTATTAAAAATTTCTTGTTTTAAATTTTTTCTATTTGTTCCTAAATAAGGCCTATGACCAAACATAATTTCATATAAAATAACACCAATAGCAAAATAATCAACTGCATAATTATGATTTTGACCAAATAATACTTCAGGTGACATATAACCTGGAGTTCCGCTAGTTTCTTCTTTATTATTTTTTTCTAATTTTTTTGCAATACCAAAATCTGTTAATCTTAAATAACCATTTTTTTCAAAAATTAAATTTTCTGGTTTAACATCTCTATGAAGAATATTATTTGAATGTAAATAATCTAAACTTAATAAAATATTCGATAGGAAAAATTTTGTTTGTACTTCATTAAATCCTCTATTTTTATTAAAATGAAATCTTAAGTCACCTCCGCTTAAGTAATCCATTACTAAATATAAATAATCGTTGTCTTGAAAGGCAAAATGAATATTTATTATGAAAGGATGATTTATTTTTGATAATAATGACAATTCATCTAAAACTGATGTTTCACTTTTTTTATCTATTATTTCTATTTTTGACATTTGCTTTAAGGCATATATTTTTTTGTATTTTAAATATAAGACTTTCCATACTCTACTAAAACCACCTCGGCCTATTATTGTTATGAAACGAAATGAATTTTTTGTTATTGTTTTATCATCTATTTTTAGATAAAGATGGAGGTTATATTTTTTTATTTTTTACTTTTTGGTAAGAAGGATAAGGTATTTTCATTTCCCATTTAAGTAAAATTGAAAAAATATTTTTTGATATTTTATTATTCAATTTTTTAAATATTATTTCGTTGATTAAAAAATTATTTGATTATTTTTATACAGAAATGATTATTGTAATGATTTTTGAATTATAATTTAATAAAATAATACAATAAAAATAAATGAAAAAATATATTGTAAATAAAAATATTATATATCTTGTAAATTATATATCTATATTAAAATTAATATTAAAATTTAATTATTTTTTTTATAACCAAATAATCCAAAATCATCATCATTTATAACACTCATAATTAAACTAGTTTTCTCTTTTTGAGGTTTTTTAATTATATTTTTATTTATAGGATTATTAGTATTATTAATTGGAGAATTTTTAATATCTTTTCTTTTCTTTTTATCATCTTTTATTTCGTTGTTAATATTTAATTTTTTTTTGAAATTATTATTTTGAGAATTAGGTGAATCAGTAATTTTATCAATGATATTTATATTTTCATTATTATAAAATTGGCTTTTTTCAAATTCAATTTTTTCCAAATATATTTGATTATTTTCAATAGGATAAAAAATAGAATCATCAAAGAATTTATCTTCAAATTTATTATTAGTACTATTATGAGATGTATTATTTTTTTCTTCAAATAATTGAAAATTAATTATTTGAGAACATACTTTTAGTGTATTTTTGGACTGATTTTTTAATGTATTATTATTAAAATCAAGTTTATTATTTGAATTATTTCTTTTTGGAATTAATTGATTTCTTTTTTTAGATAAAATTGAAAAAGAAATAATTCTACAAATTTTATTCGATTTTTTCTTTTTAAAATTTAATATTATATTTTCTTTCTTTTTAATTTCATTTTTTAATTGAGTGATCATTTGAAATTGTTCATTTATTTTATTTTCATATAAATTTTTATTTTTTATATTTTCTTCAACTTCTCTTTTTTTATTCCTATTTAATCTCATTTTAAATTCAATATTTTGAGTTTTTAAAATTGAATTTTCTTTTTTTAACTGATTAATTTCTTTTCCCAATTCTTTAATTTTATTTTCAAAATAATTGTTCTCACAAAATATTTCTTTATCTTTTATTCCAAAAATACTTTTTTCATTTACATTATTTTGATTATTATTTTCAATTAAATAATTATCAACAAAATTAGAATCAAAACATGAAGATTCATTACTATTATATCTATTATCATAACTATTATTTCTTCTTATTTTTTTATTACTTAACAATCCTTCATTATTATAATCAAAATGATTTTCATCTGAATAAAGAGGAATTTTCCTTGTAACATATTTTAATTCAATATCATCATCTTGATTAATTGTATTATCTAAACTTTTATAATGATAATTTTTTGTTTTTGGTTTATGATAAATTTGATTAATTAAATTATTATTTTCTTCAATAAAATTATTATCTGATTTATTCCTTATAATTTTACTTTTTTTAATTTGTTTTGTAACTTTAGAATAATTATTAACTTGTAAATTACTGGTATTAAATTTATTTTCATTTAACATATATTTTTTTAATTAATTAATTAAATTTTATTCATTAAAAATTAATTCCATTGAAGCATTATTACCATCTCTATATATATTATAAAAAACCATTACAATATCAAAAACATACCAAAATAAAAAAATAAAAGAAAACAAAAACATTAAAATAATATAAGTAAAAGATTTTTTTGCTTCAGCACGACTTACTTTTTTTAAATGTTTAATAGAAAGTTTTGAAATAATAACACTACCAAAAATTAAATTAAATAAAAATAAAATAAATTGAAAAGTTCCAATTATAGAATGACCTAAATAAAAATGAACACTACCAAAAGATAAAAAAATTGAAAAAATTAATGCATACATTTGATTTTTACTTTTATAATTACATCTTGGTGTATTATTTATATATGAATCGAAATCTGTAAAATAAGTTTGATAACCTTTAAAACATTCACAATTATCTTTTGTTGATGAACAAATTCCTTTTCCTGAACAATGTTTTAGACTATCTGTACAATTAAATTGTTTAATTTTTGTTATGTCATAATCAGCACTTTTTGAAATTGGAATAATAAATATAATATAAAGAAGTTTATATAACATTTTATGAATTTTTTTAAAAAAAATAAAATTATATATTTTATAATATAACACAAAATACAATAAAAGTATTTATATATATTTTTGTTTATAAATATTCAATCATTCTTTTTCTCAAAGTATTTTTTTTATCATAATTATTTTTATTATTATAATTAATGTTTTCATTAAACTTTATCATAGATTTACCATAATTATTTTTATCTTCAATAGATTGTGAAATTAGAATATTATCTTTATAATATCTATATTTAAATTTATTTATTTTTCTAGGAATTTGATATTTATTATATTCTTCAGAAAAAATATTAATACAATCACTTTGAAAAGATAAATTTTTAAATTTTTTTTTTCCTTTAACAACAGGGAATGAATTTGGTGTTTTTTCAAATAAACTTTTCATACTTCCACTTGAAGAATGAAGAATTTTATTATTATCATTATTATTATTTTTATTTATATTAATTTTTTTTTGTGATTTATGTAAAAAGTCATTTACATCATAATCAAATTCAGGTTGAATTACTCTTCTTGTTGCAAAAAAACTATTTCTTCTTTGAAGAATTGTTTTATTTTCCATACTTTTATTTAAATTTCTATGTTCATTTCTTTTTTTTGTATTATTAAAAAAATTTTTAAATCCTCCTTCTAATTCATTTTTAATTTTTATTCTTCTTAATTTATTTTTAGTATCATCAGGTTCAATTACATTTGATTGATCTTTTAAATTTTGCCATTTAAATCTTTTTTCTGTGAAACCAAATGGACAATATGATTTTTGATTTATCATTCCAAAATTTGAATATGAATTTTTACAGGTTAAATTTTTGGAGTTTTCATATTTACAATTATTAATATCATAATTTTTTTCTGTTTTTTTTTGAATATTATTTTCAAGCATTTTTTTATATGCATAGTATGTATTTCTATTTAAGTTATTTAACATTAAAGAAAATTGATTTTGAAGTTTTGTTGACATTGAACAATAGAGAAACTAATATATATTTTTATTTATTTTATATGAAAATAAATTAATTTATATTGAATTTAAATATATATTATATTGATATATATTTAAATTCAATATAATATATATTTAAATTCAATATAAATTAATTTATATTGAATTTA
>JAEEGK010018009.1_pt1 | contig 15321 bp, 4 predicted proteins | sample 8958771 | NCBI WGS metagenome assembly JAEEGK01 (sample SAMN16246547, study PRJNA631951) | gut metagenome | biome: gut microbiome; feature: rumen; material: SC-attached | host: Bos | place: Iran: Karaj | collected 2018-10 | reverse complement strand
ATAGTCATCGCCCCCACCCTTGTCAACAAGAATTTTCACTTTTTTAAAACTTTTTTTCAACCTCGTCCGAAGAGCTCCGAAAGCGCAGTTTTCAAGGCTGAAACAAGCTTTCACGAAAGAAAGCGTGCCCGCTCTGCCGCCCACAAAAACAGAGGGCACCCTTCGCCTGAAAGGATGCTCTCTGTATCATTTACCGTAATAATTCTGCCGCCGTGCGCTCAGCTTTTCGTGCACGCTCTCCAAAGGAAGGTGATGATCTGTGCGCGGAGGCAGTCGGCCTCGGGACTGAAGGCATCGGGGTCGCTCGCGAGGGTGATCCCGTTCTCCCCGGCCCAACGGACCGCGGCTTCGTAGTACGCCTCGCTCTCCGCATCCTCCTCGGAACCGCCGCCGAACGTCCTGTACAGGAACGTGACGGTCTGGGCGCAGCTGACGGGATCGTCCGGGCTGAAGGCATCGGCCGCGGTGCCCTTGGTGATGCCCTGTTCCGCGGCCCACAGGACCGCTTTATAATAGTAATCTTCCTCGTCCACATCCTTAAACGGATCGTCCGTGATCTGCGGCTCGGGGCAGCCCGCCGCCCGCCAGAGGAAGGTGACGCTCTGGGCGCGGGTGCAGGTATTGTTCGGAGAGAAGGTCGATTCAGACGTACCGACCGTGACGCCGTTCTCCAGCGCCCAGGCCACGGCGTCCGCGTACCAGACGCCGTCGGGAACGTCCCCAAAGTGGATGACCGGCGGGGCTATGCTCTCGCTGATGAAGACGTAGCCGCCAAAGTCGGCCCAGTCTTCCCGGAAGGTCTCGCAGAAGCAGACGGTCACGCGCCCTGCGTGGTCGGCGTCCACGGTGTAGCCGGGAAGGAAGTCTTCGGGGTAGAGCGCGGTGATCTTCCTGCCCTCGACCCGGGCGACGGTGATGAGCTCGCCCTCGGTCAGCGTCACGTTCAGCAGGTACTCCCCTTCTACGTTGGGATTCGGGGTAAACCTCTCAGCGGCCTCGACGTGCTCCGGGACCCAGTCGGGACGGATCAGATAGAAGCCGTCCGGCAGATCCTTCTCATAGACTGCCGTGTAGGTCTTGTCGCTCTTGGCGGCGGGCAGAGCAGCGTCGGGGGCGAAGGTGAAGCTGCCGCTGTCCCAGCCGATGAAGACCCAGCCCGTACGGGCAGGAGCGGCGGGAGGCGTGGGGGCGGTTCCGCGATCCACAGACAACTCGGCAATGACAGTCCCGTCGTCGTTCAGGAAGGTGACCCGGTGCTTCAGCTCAGCCAGAGGCCAGCCGTGCCAGGCGGTTTCTCCCGCAGGCGCCCAGTCGTCGGTCAGCTCCGCCAGATAGCAGACCCGGAAGTCGGAAGCGCAGCCGGAGAAGACCTCGCTGCCGACCTCAGCGGGAGGCTCGCCCCAGAAGTCGGCCTCGGTCAGCGCCGTGCAGCCCGCGAAGGCGCGGCTGCCGATCTTCGTGATACCGGCAGGGATCGTGACCCGGGTCAGCGCGGTGCAGCCCGCAAAGGCTCCGGCAGGGATCTCCGTCACGGCGTCGCCAAAGGCGATCTCCGTGATCTGATCCGTAAAACCGGCCCAGGGGTAGGGATGCTCCGCGTCGTAGGCGTAGGCCTCGCCGCTGCCGGTGAGCCGCAGCACGCCGGTGCTCTCGTTGAAACTCCAGTAGAGCTGGGGGCCGCACCGGTTGGCGTCGGCCAGATTCAGGGCGTAGCCCTCCCAGGTGGACTCCGTGCCGCCCTCGGTCCAGGTATAGTAGTCCAGGGGCTCGAAGCTGATCTTGAAGCTGGTGGAGCAGTTGTGGAAGACGGCCTCGCCTGCGTCCTGGGGCGGCGTGCCCAGGAAAATGGCGGTGCTCAAGGAGGCGCAGCCCTGGAAGGCGCTTGCGCCAAGATCGTTGACGCTCTGCGGGAGGGTGACGAAGGTCAGGCCCGCGCCCCGGAAGGCGGCGTCTCCGATGGCGGTGACGCTGTCGGGGATGGAGACGGTCTTGAGCTTCGTGCAGGAAGCAAAGGCGTTTGCGGGAATGGCCGCGGTCCCGGCGGGGATGGTCACGGAGGTCAGGGCCGCGCAGCCGGTGAAGACGCCCGTGCCGAAGGTGTCGGCGCCGTGGCGTACACTGTGCGCCGCTGCAGGAGCGGAGGCGGTGCATTGTGGCGCATTCTGTGCGCCGCTGCCGGAAGCTGCGGGGATCTGGGCGCTCGTCAGCTTGACGCACCAGGCGAAGGCGTAGTCGCCGTAGGTATTGAGGCTGGCGGGCAGATTCAGCGTGGTCAGGGCGGTACAGGCATAGAAGGCGTAGGCGCCCACGGAGGTCACGCCCTCGTCCAGGGTGACGGTTTGGATGGCTCCGGCGTAGCAGGCCCAGGGAGCCGGGCTCTCGGGGCTGTAGTCGTACATGGGGCCGGAGCCGGTGACGGTGAGGGCCTTGGCGTCGGCGTCCCAGGTCCAGGTCAAGGCGTCGCCGCAGGCGGCGGGACCGGGTTCGGCGGAGCCCAGCATGGAGATGGGATAGTTGACGCCCCAGGTGGTCTCGCCGTTGGGGGACCAGGAATTGGCGTAGGCGGCGTAGTAGTAGATGGTGAAGCCGGAGGCCGCGTACTCAAAGCAGCCGGAGCTGGAGTTCAGGGTCGGGGCCGGACCCCGGAAGGTGGCGGAGGCCAGGAGGGAACAGCGGTTGAAGGCGCCGTAGTTGATGGTCTGCAGGCCGTAGCCGAAGGTAACCTCGGTCAGCGCCGTGCAGTAGCAGAAGGCGTTCTGGTCGATGAGGCTCAGGCTGTTGGGCAGGGTGACGGATTCCAGGCCGTAGCAGTTATAGAAGGTGCTGGAATTGAGGGTGGTCACGCCCTCGGGGATCGTGACGGACCGGAGCTTCTGGCAGCCGTAGAAGGCCCTGGCGCCCAGGGTGAGGAGGCTGTCCGGGAGCTGGAAATGCTCCAGGTTGGTGCAGCCCCGGAAGGCCTCGCTGCCGATGGCGGTGACGGGCCCCTGGAAGGTGACGGAGACCAGGCTGGTGTTGTAGGCGAAGGCTGCGGTGGGGATCACCGTGACGCCCTCGGGCAGGGTGACGGAGGCAAAGCCGGTTCCCTGGAAGCACTGGGAGCCGAACTCCGTGACCTTGGAAAAGAGGCTGAAATCCGTCAGCAGCTTGCAGTAGCCGAAGGTGTTGACGCCGAGCTTGGTAACGGTCTCCGGGAAGGAGAGATTCTCCAGCTTGGAGCAGTAGTAGAAGAAGCTGTCGGGGATGGATTCCCAGGAGGCCAGGATGACAGCGGTGCTCAGATTGGTGCAGTTGGAAAAGACGTGGGTGGAGACGGTGGTCACGCCCGCGGGGATCGTGACCGACGTGATGCCGGAGCAGGCCTGGAAGCAGGAGGTCCCCAGCTCCCGCAGGGAAGCGGGCAGGGTCAGCTCCGTGAAGCCGTAGCGGTAGTTGAAGGCGTTTTCGCCGATGGTCTCCACGCCCTCGCCCAGGCTCAGCTCCGTGAAGCCGTAGCAGTTGGCGAAGGCGGAGCTGCCGATGGCTTTGACGCTGCCGGGGATGGAGATGGCGGTATAGCTCCGGCAGTTGGCGAAGGCGTAGGAGCCCAGGGTCTCCAGGCCATCGGGCAGGACCAGCTCCCCGGCCAGATAATAGCAGTTCTGGAAGCAGGAGCTGCCGATAGACCTCAGGCCGCTGTTGAAGCTCAGCGCGGTGAGCGCTTGGCAGTTGTAGAAGGCGTAGCCGCCCAGGGTCTCCAGGTTTGCGGGCAGAACCACGTTGTTCAGCTTGGAGCAGTTCCAAAAGGCGCCGGTGCCAAGCTCCTGCAGCGTGGACGGGAAGCTCACGTCCGTGATCTTGTTGAAGCCGTAGAAGGCGTAGTTGCCCACCCGGGTGATGCCCTCGGAGAGCACTACGTGCTGGACGCTGCTGTAGTTGGCGTACCAGGCGGGACGGGAGGCGGAGGCGGTCTCATAGTCGTACATCTCGCCCTCGCCGTAGAAGGTCAGGGTGGCGGTGGCGGAGTCGAATTCCCAGTACATCCGGGCGCCGCACTGGTTCTCCACGTTCAGGGCCAGGGGCCAGCCGTTCCACTCGGTCTCGTCGCCGTTGGGCCGCCAGGAGGCGGCGTACTCCGCGGGCCAGAGGATGCAGAAGCCGGGGGCGCAGTCGTCGAAGATGGCGGGTCCGGCCTGGGCGGGGGCCGCGCCGGTGAAGGTCGCGGTCTTCAAGGCGGGGCAGTACTGGAAGGCGGATTCGCCCAGGCTCGTGACGGAGCCGGGGACGGTGATCTCCGTCAGGCCGCTCTGGAAGAAGGCCCGGATGCCGACGGTCTCCAAGCCCTCGGGGAGGGTAACGCTTTCCAGGGCCGCGTCCCCGGCGAAGGCGTAGGCCCCCAGCTTCGTCAGCGTCTCGGGCAGCTCCGCCGTGGTCAGCTTGGTCAGGCCGGCGAAGGCGTAAGCTCCGACGCCGGTGACGCCCTCGCCCACGACGACCTTGGTGATCTGATCCGCGTACTCGTACCAGGGCACGCCGGCATGGGTGGCAAAGTCCTCCATGTCGCCCTCACCGAAGATGTAGAGGGTGCCGTAGTCGTAATACCAGTGGACGTCCTCGCCGCAGTTGTCTCCTCCTACCAATTCAAGTCTGAGACCATTCCAATACTTCTCACCGTTCGGAGCCCAATTTAGAATGTAATTTGGATTGATGTATACGACCGGGTAGCTATCATCGAAGGCTGTCTCACCGACAAGTTCAGGCGCTGTGCCTTGGAAAATCAAAGCCATGATACCGGACTGCGCGAAAGCGGCGTCGCCGATTTGAGACACGCCAGAGGGAATCGTCAGTTTTCGAAGGTTTTCGCACTCGCAGAATAGTCCCTCGGGAATCTCAGTGATATTTGCAGGCAAGGTCATGGAGCTGATTCCAGAGCAGGCAAAAGCATAGTGCGGAAGACTTGCAAGCTGCTCCACACCGTAAACAGCGGTAAGGCCGGAACAGCCAAAGAAGGCAAAGGGACCGATGGCTGTGAGGGTCTCGGGCAGGGTGACGGAGGCGGTCCTTCCCGGAGGACAAATAAGCAGCGTAGAGCGGTTTTTGTTGTACAGGATGCCGCCTACGTCGGAGAAGCTCTGGTTGTCCGGGTTGACATGGTAGGCGGTGATCCGCGACAGGTTCCCCCGTTGGACGTCGTAGCTTGCTTCTTCATAATAGATATCCGTGGCGTCGCCAAAATAGGTCACGCTGGCGGGAATAATCAGTTCGGTGATCCCGGTGCTGGCAAAGGCGCCCGCGTCTACTGTTACGACGCCATCGGGGATGGTGAAGGTCCCAGTCTTATTCACCGTGCAGCGCAGCAGCCTGGTCCCGTCCTTGGAGTACAGGACGCCGTCCACGACCTTGAACGCGGGGTTGTTGTCGTTGACGGTGATGGTACTCAGCTCCGGCGTCTTAGCAAAGGCCGCCTGGCCGATCTCCGTGACGGTGGAGGGGATGCTCACGGATTCCAGTTCAGAGAAGTCATAGAAGGCGAAATCCCCGATCCTTTCAATGCCTACGGGAACAGCAAAGCTACTAATGGTCGAATTGATTTCATCACTATAATTCGAAACGTCGGTGAAGCAGAACTTTCCGAACCCGGTAATGCCTTTCGTAAACTGTGTACTTGCGCCAAGGTTCAGGTAGATATAATCTGTGAGATCTCCATAGCCGTTGATCCAGCACGAATCGCCATATTTACTCTTCCAGAAGAGATAAACATGTTCTCCCAATTGGCCGTTGATCCTATTCGCATAAAAACCGAAATCGCTATACTGAACAGCAGCCCATTCGGCCTCGTAATAGGGCGTGAAATAGGCAAAAGAATAAGATGACGTATTGGAAGCCTTGCGATCTGTTTTCGCAAACGCGGTTTTCGCAATACTGTCCGGAGGCGGTCCCTCAAAGACGGCTCTTCCCCACACTTCAGATGTACTTTGTTTATACCATAAGAGATTTGCAAAAGCATACTCTCCGATTTCTTTCAGACTGACGGGGAAAATCAGGGCCTTGATCTCGGTGTCGCCATAGCAGGCCTTGAAGCCGATGCTTGTCAGGGTGTCGGACATCCGAATCGTATGAAGATTGGGATATTTATAGAAGGCCTTTGCGCCGATGGTGGTGACGCCCTCCTCGATCCAGACCTCCTTGATCGCGTCCTTGTGGATGAACCATGGCGCGTTGGTATCGGTAAAGTCGTACATGGGACCGCTGCCGGTGATATGGAGGATGCCCTTGGCGGAATCGAAGGACCAGCTCAGATTTTCGCCCGCGCCGGGGTTCAGAGGCAGCTCCGGCGCGACCACGTGGAGGGAAACGCCCTGCCACTTGCCTTCGCCGTCCTCGTCCCACAGAGGCTCCTGGTCCTCGGTGATCCAGACGGTCAGGTCCTCGTGGCATTCGGCAAAGAGATCTTCGCCCACAGCGCCTGTGGGAGGCGCGCCCAGGGGCGTGATCTTCGTCAGCGCGGCGCAGCCATAGAAGGCGTGGTCCCCGATGCTCTCCAACCCGTCGGGCAGAACGAGCTCGGTCATTGCGGCGCAGCTGGCAAAGGCGCTCTCCGCGACGTGCCGTACGCCGTTGGGGACGGTGAAGCTCCCGGTCTTTGTGGGCAGGCAGAGGATAAGCGTCTGACCGTCTGCGCTGTACAGCGCGCCGTCGCTCAGCGTGAAGCTCTGGCTTCCTGCCCCCAGGGTCAGGGTCTGGAGATTCGGGTTGCCGTGGATGGCGCCGCTTCCCAGCTCCGTCAGGGTGGCGGGAAGGGAGATGGCGCTCAGATTTTCCAGCATGTAGAAGGCATAGTCCGGGATCGCGGTCACGCCCTCCCGGAGCAGGACGGCGGTGACGTTTTCCGTCACATCATAGATTTCGTTCGGGAGCTCATCCCACATCGCGCCGAGGCCGGTGACCGTCAGCAGGCCGGTGCTCTCGTCGAAGCCCCAGACCAGGGCGTCGCCGCAGCGGCCCATCAGGGGCTCCTCCACGCGCCAGCCGATGATGGGATAGCCCTGCCACTCGGTCACGTCGGGGGCGTACCAGCCGAACTCGTGGTCCACGGCGGCCAGGAACAGAAGCTCGTCGGAGCACTCGCGAAAGGCGCCATTGCCGACGACGGTGGGCAGCACGCCGGAGAAGCCCACCAGTTCCAGGGCGGAGCAGCCGGCAAAGGCGTAATCCCCCAGGCTCACACTGCCCGCGGGGAAGAGGACGGTGCTCAGGTCGGCGCACTCGGCGAAGGCGCAGCTGCCAACGGCGGAAAGGGTCTCAGGGAACTGTACGAATTGCAGACCGCTCGCTCCGGCGAAGGTGTAGTCGCCCACGCGAAGCACGCCGTCGGGTATTTCATAATAGGATTCGCCTTTTCCGGCGGGCCAGCTCACCAGCTCGGTTCCGCCGGCATTGAAGAGGACGCCGTCCACAGCCGTATAGGTCGTGTTTCCGTCAGCCACCGTGAACTCATCCAGCGCGCTGCACCAGACAAAGGCGCTGCCGTTGACAGCGTTCACAGCTGCGGGGAGGGTGAGCTCCGTCAGTGCCGCGTCGCCCAGGAAGGCGAAGTCCCCGATCCGGGTCAGGCCGGCCCCGAGGCTGACGTCCAGCAGGCTTTCGCAGCCCGCGAAGGCGCAGTTGCCAACGGCTGTGACGCCGTCCTCTACGACCACGTGCTCGATCCATGCCGCAGCTTCGGCCCAGGGGGTCTCGTCAGCGCTTGCGTAGTCCGCCATAGCGCCGGAGCCGCTGACGGTCAGGGTGCGGGTGTCGGGGTCAAAATAGAAGGTAACGCCGTCGCCGCAGTCCCCGCTGATGGGGTCCAGCCACAGGGCGATGGGCCAGCCGTTCCAGCTGGTCTCCCCGTTGGGTGCCCAGACGTTGGCATAGGCGGAGGTATAGTAAATGGAGAAGTCGGAATCGCAGTTTTTGAAGACGTAGGAGTAGAAGGTGCTGGGCTTGCTGCCCAGGAAGACGGCCGCGCTCAGATTGGCGCAGTCCTGGAAGGCGTAGTAGCCCACGTAGGACAGGGAGGCCGGGAGCTTCACCCGATCCAGGCTCGTGCAGCTCCGGAAGGCGGAGCTGTTCAGGGTCTTGAGGGTGGAGGGGAGGACGAGCTCCGTCAGGGCCGTGCAGTAGTAGAAGGCGGAGCCGTTGACGGTCTGCAGACCCTCGTTGAGGCGCAGGGACTCCAGGCCCGTGCAGCCGTAGAAGGCGCTGCTGCCGATGGTGGTCACGGAAGCGGACAGGTTGATCTGCTTCAGGCCCGTGCAGCCGTAGAAGGCGTAATTGCCCACGTTGGAGACGTGCTCGCCCACGGTCAGGGTCTTGATCTCGGTGCGGTACTCCGCCCAGGGCTGGTAGGAGCTGCCGCTGAAGTCCGACATGGCGACGGTAGAGGACTGGTCGGTCCAGATCTCCATGCGGCTCTCCAGCGGGTACCAGGTGTAATAGACGTTGGCCCCGCAGCTGCCGGAGACGGGATCGTACATGGTATCCCGGTTGACCAGCTTCTTGCCGTTCCACATGGTCTCCCCGTTTGGGGCCCAGGAGGCGGCGTGGGCGTCGGTATAGTAGACGGTGGTGAAGGCCGTGCAGCCGGAGAAGAAGCTGCTGCCGCTGGACACCGAGGGCTTGTCCCCCAGGAAGGTGACGGACGTCAGGGCCGTACAGCCCCGGACGGCGTAGTTGTCGAGGGTCGTGAGGGCCTCCGGGAAGACGATGCCCGTCAGGGCCGTGCAGTTGTAGACGGCGTTGCCGGGGACGCGGTCCGTCTGCGCATAGACCTCCAGCTCACCGGACCGGGCCGGGGGGCAGAAGATCAGCTTCGTCCCGTCGTTGTACGAATTCTTACCGTAGGTGGTGTAGAGAACGCCGTCCACGGTAAAGGCGCTGCAGGTCGCGCCGGGGGCGATCTGGATGGAGCTCAGGGAGCTGAGGGTATACAGATCCTCGGTGTTTAGGGCGCTCAGACTTGCGGGGAAGCTCAGCTCCGTCAGGGCGCTGCAGTTGTAGAAGGCGCGGTAGTTGACGACCTTGAGCGTGCTGGGGATCTGGACGGAGACGGCGTTGACGCAGTCCGCGAAGGCATAGCTGCCGAACTGGGTGATCCCCTCGCTGACGGCCACGGCGATGATCTGGTCGGCCATGTAGTGCCAGGGAGTCGGGTTGTCGCTGTCGTTGTGATCGTACATGGCGCCGGTTCCCGTGAGGGTCAGAACGCCGGTGCTCTCGTCCACGCTCCAGGAGACGTTGTCGCCGCAGAGGCCCGAAGACGGGTTCAGATTCACAATCGGGAAGCCCAGCCAGCTCGTCTCCCCGTTGGGAGCCCAGGAGGAAATATGGGCGTTATAGTAGTAGATCCGGTTGGGGTAGGCAGAGTTGAAAATATCGGCGTCGGCCGCCACCTCTGGCTTGTCGCCCTCGAAGGTCAGGTACGCGATGGCGCTGCTCTTGAAGGCGCAGCTTCCGATGCGCTGCAGGCTGGCGGGGAAGGTCAGCACATTGACGTTCGGGCAGTTTTCAAAGGCGCCGGCGGCGATCTCCTGCACGCCGTCGAAAATGGCGATGGGAGCGTCCTGGTAGGAGTAGTGCCACCGCGGGCAGAGAAGCAGCTCCGTGACGCCCTCGGCTGTGCGGTAGAGCAGGCCGTCATGGGAGAAATAGGGGCTCTCGCCGCCGGAGGCAACGTTGATGACGGTCAGATTCCCGTGGCTCTGCAGATCCGTCAGGTCGAAGCTTTGGAGACTGGCGGGGAGGTTGAGGGTATGTACGTTTGTCTTGTAGAAAGCGCGACAACCGATGGAGCGCAGGGAATCGGGCAGGGTGAAGGAGCTGACATTGGTGCAGTTGGCAAAGGCAAGCGCGCCCAGAGTGGTGACGCCCTCCCCCACGATGACCGTGTTGAACTTGGAGGCGTCAGCGGCCCAGGGGGCCGGAGAGGCCCCGTTGAAGTCGTACATGGGGCCCGTGCCGGTAATGGTCAGCGTCATGGCGCTTTCGTCTATGGCCCAGCTCAGATTTTCGCCGCAGACGCCCTCGGGCAGCACCGGCATCAGCGGCCAGCCCCGCCAGGTGGTCTCCCCGTTGGGAGCCCAGGAGTCCGCGTGGGCGGGATCGTAGCCGATGCAGATTTCGCTGCCGCGGTTTTCGAAGACGTTCTCCCCCACGGTGGTGGGCTGCGGGCCCCGGAAAATCACACGCTCCAGCGAAAAGACCGCGTTGGCGGCAAAGGCGTAATCGCCGATCTCCGTCACAGCGGGGGGGACGGTAACGGACTTCAATTCATAAGTATTGTACAGCATATACGGGCTGATGGCCGTCAGGCCCGCGGGCAGCGTCAGGGAGCTCAGATTGATACATCTGGCGAAGGCGTAGGAGCCGATGGTCTGCACAGAGTCGGGAACCACGGCGGTCTGGAGCATATCGCAGAAACAGAAAGCATAAGCGCCGATGGAGCTAAGGCCCTCGGGCAGGGACAGGGCCGTGATGGAGCCCCGCTGGTCGTACCAGGGTGCCGGGGTTTCGATGCTGTAGTCGTACATATCGCCGGTGCCGGTGACGGTGAGGACGCCGGTGGCGTCGTCCAGGGACCAGCTCAGCGCGTCACCGCAGGTCCCTTCATAGACGGTGCGGACGGGGTCGCCGGGCCGGACCGAGGCAGGGGCGTCCGGGGTGGCCGGGTTGTCGGAATCCGCGGGAGCGCCGGTTGCAGCTGGCTTCGCTTCCGGCGCGGGGCCGCTGTCCAGGGCGTACCCCGTCGGAAGGACGGAAAACACCATGGTCAGGGCCAGAAGCAGAGCGAGGATTCGTTTCGTCATGGGGATACCTCCGTTTCTGAAATTCGTGTTTGCGGATAGACTCCTTCAATTTCTATTTTAGCAGATTGTCCTTCCGCTGTCCCCTATCAGAAATGATAGTTTTTTATGCCTTTTTCACTTTTCCGTTTTTCATTTGTACATTTCAGCAGAAATGTAGTATAATAGACAAAACGCGGTGAAAAGGAGGCCCGGCAATGAAAAACCACAGGCTTTTGACCACCGCCCTGCTCTTTGTGGCTGCCTTCCTGCTTTGCGGTATCGTGCGCGTCATGATTACGAATCCGACTGTGCTGAACGGCTTCGCCCTGTTCTTCTGCGCGGCAATGCTCCTGCTCTGGGCGATGAGCGTGCGGACCCGGGTCACGGACCGGCGGCTGCGCCGCCTGATCCTCGGGGTGGTCGCCTCCCTGCTGCTGTTCCTTGTTTTGCAGATCTTCCGGGGTAATCTGGCGTGGACGCCCCTGCTGGAACGCTATTGCTGGTACGGCTATTATATCCCCTATCTCCTGACGCCCCTGCTGCTGTTCCTGTGCGCCCTGGCGGCCTTTCGGGCGGAGGACGAGCCCCTGCCCCGCTGGTCGTGGGTCGTGATCGCGGGCGCGGCGGCGCTGATCCTCTGCGCGATTTCCAACGATCTGCACCAGCAGATGTTCCGCTTTCCAGGCGGCGTCTTCACGGATACCGAGCTCTTCTCCGCCGGCCCCATTTTCATTCTCTATTTCGTCTGCTACGGCGCTCTGCTGCTGGCGGGCTTTATCATCACCCTGCGAAAGACCTGGAAAATCCGCCGTGGCCTCAACTTCCTGCTTCCTGCCGTCCCGCCGGTGCTTCTGGGAATCTGGATGCTCCAGAATTACTTCCATGCCGCGCCCTCCTACAAGGGCATGCTGCTCTGGAACCAGAGCGACTGCTTCTGCTTTGCCTACGCCGCCTATCTGGAGCTCTGCATCCAGATCGGGCTGATCCCCGCCAACAGCGGCTACGGTCCTCTGTTCTCCCGGATCGAGCTCTCCGCCGCGATCCTGGACGCCGACGGCGCGCCGGTCCGAAGAAGCGGCGGCCTGTCCTTTCCCTTCCCGGAGCTGGAGGCGCTGCAGGTCTCGCGGCAGCCTGTCAGCGGCGGCTCCGTCAGTTGGGCGGTGGATCTGAGCCGTGTTTTCAGCCTGAATGAGCAGTTGGAGGAGGCGGCCCGGCAGACCGAGCACCGCAACGAGCTGCTGATCCGGGAGGGGCGGCTGAAAAAGGAAATGACCGAGCTGGAGACCCGCAGCCGTCTCTACGAGCAGGTTTACGATCTGATTCAGCCGAAGCTGGAGCAGATTGAATCACTTTCTGCGGGAGACGACGCGGAATTCCTGGGCAATCTGCCCAGGATCTCCCTGCTCACGGCCTACATCAAGCGGCGCTGTAATATGGAGCTGCTTTCCGGCGGCGGAACCCTCCCGCTGGCGGAGCTGGGAGCGGCCTTGACCGAGTCGGCAGGCTGCATGCGGCTCTGCGGCGTGGAAGCCGCCGTCAACGTCCGGGGCGAGGGCGAGCTGCCCGCGGCAGTGATTATCTCTGCCTACGAGCACGTGCATGCGCTGGCGGAGGAAGGGCTGGAGACCCTGAAGGCCTTTCTGGTCCGGATCTCCGCCGAGCGCGCGGATTCGTTTCTCGAGGTGCGGATCATGCTGAAGGTGGAGGATCTGAGCTGGGATTTCAGCAGCCCCGTCTACGGCAGCAACGAGGCCCAGCCCCGGATCCGGGTAAGCAAGGAGGGCGGCGACCTGGTAGTCCTGCTGCGCTTCCCGAAAGGAGGCGCCGCATGATGGATCCGAGAATTCAGGCGCTGCCCATCGGGGTCTGGCAGCTTCTGGCCTTTACGGCCCTCGTGCTTCTCTTCGCCGTGATCAGCCTGCTTTCCCTTTACGCCCAATACAGACGCTGGCGGAGCTTTGCCGCCTGCCTGCTTCTGGCTCCGGTCTGCTATTTCCTGGCCCAGGCCTTCATCGTGCTGAAACCCCCCAAGTCTCCCAGGGGCCCGGCCTATTACGCCCTGCGGGAGCTGGTTCTCGCGCCGCCGCCCTGGGTCACGGTTGCCGTGCTTCTGGCCCTGACTTTGCTCACAGCCCTGCTTTGGCGGCGCATGCTCCGCTGGACGCACGGTCATATCAGCCCGACGTCTGTGAAGGAGGCTGTGGACAGCCTCCCGGTTGGGATCTGCTGCTTTCGTCCCTGGGGCCGGGTCGTCCTGGTCAATACGGCCATGGAGGCCCTGTGCCGCGCCGCTTTGGGCGAGGTGCTGATCAACGGGGAACGTTTTCGCCGGGCCATGGCCGAGGGTGCGCTGCAGCCCGGCTGCAGCCGGGCGACTCTGAACGGCGAACGGCTGCTCCTGCTGCCGGACGGAAGCGTTTGGAGCATCTCAAAGCAGAGTCTGGACTGGGAGGGCGAGCCGCTGACGGTCCTGACGGCAGCCGAGGTCTCCGAGGCTTATCGGAAGACCCTCGCGTTGGAGGAAAAGAACCGCCAGCTCGTGGAGCTCAATCAAAAGCTGGCTGCCCGAAACCGCGAGATCGTGGATCTGACCATCCAATCCGAGATCCTCGCCGCCCGCGCCAGACTCCACGACGCCATGGGCGAGGACCTTCTGATGATGAAAAAGCTGCTGAACCGGGGCGGCAGCGCCAAAGATCTGGATGCCCTCCGGCGCAGGCTGAAGCGAAACGTCTCCTTCCTCCGGGACGCCTCGGAATTCCAGGTGACGGACGAGTACGCCGTCCTGCTCCAGACCGCCAAGCGGCTGGGCGTCCGGGTCGAGATCAGCGGCGAGCTGCCCCTGGAGGAGCCCATTTGCCGCGTGGCAGCCACCGGCCTCCACGAGTGCCTGACCAATTTGCTCCGCCACGCCCACGGCGATCTGCTGCGGATCGAGCTGCGAGAGACCCGGGACAGGCTTACGATCGTCTTCTCCGGCAACGGCGAGCCGCCCAAGGGCCCCGTCCGGGAAACCGGCGGTCTGCGCATTCTCCGCACGATCACGGAGCAGGCCGGCGGAACCATGCGCGTCAGCACGGAGCCCTGCTTTACCGTGACGTTACACCTGAACAAGGAGAAGCCTTATGCAGTATAGCGTATTGATCGTAGACGATCAGAGAATATCCCGGCAGCTCTTTGAGAGCATCGTCTCCTCGGAAAGCCGCTACAAGGTGATCGCCGCCATCGAAACGGCCATGGTTGCCGACGCCTGGTGCGCCAAGGGTGGGGTCGATCTGATCCTGATGGACGTCGTCATGCGGGACAGCTCCAACGGACTGGACGCTGCCGCCCGGATCAAGGTCTCCTATCCCGACATCAAAATCATCGCCGTCACCTCCATGCCGGACCCCGCGTTCCTGAAAAAAGCCCGCGCCGTGGGCGTGGACTCCTTCTGGTATAAGGAAGTGGAAGCGGAGCCCCTGCTCTGGGTCATGGACCGCACCATCGCCGGGGAATCCGTCTGGCCGGATGAACCGCCGGAGATTCATCTGGGCCAGGCCAGCAGCAAGGACTTCACAGAGCGGGAGCTGGAGGTGCTGCGGCTTCTGTCCGAGGGGCTGACGGACCGGGAGATCGCGTCCCGGCTCTATCTGAGCCTTCCCGCTGTGCGATACCACGTCGGGAATTTGATCAGCAAGACCGGCCTGAGCTCCCGGACGGAACTGGCCGTCCGGGCCGTCAGCAGCGGCCTTATCATCCCGGCGAACGTATAACGGTTTTTCCGCACGGCTCGCGCAATTGCTTGCCGCTTTCAGAGCAAAACCCCGATTTTCCTTGACTTTTCAAGGAAAATCGGGGTTTTAGAGCGCTTTATTCTGATTTCTGATTGCTTTTTCCTGCCGGAGCAAGCTGAACCTTCATCTGAGCATACGAAGGATCTCTCCGGCGTCTGCCTGAATACAGACAGACTGCTGTTCGATCTCTTTGGGGCATACCGCTTCGTCAAAATTCAGGCAGGCATAGACGGCCCGGCTGTTGTCTCTCGTCATCTGCCAGAACGGATACTTGATAATGACCGGCGTGTTGGCTCCCACGCCGATCTCCAGATACAGAACGTGCAGGTTTTCGTGTCTGCGCAGAAAATCGGAATAGGCAGCGGACGCTTTGCGCCAGCCGGCATCCTCAACAAAGCTTTCGTCCGAACGAAGATTCATCGTGACCGGGTCGCCGTTCGGAGCGGTGGGGATCAGCTCCGTCGGCAGCTTCATCGATATCGTGCCGTTCTCCGGGATCCGGAAGATACCGGCTTCATCCCGGACAAAGCCCTGCGCTTCCATGGCTCGCATCGTCCACGCCTCGTTGTCGAAGGTTTCCTGCACCTTGGGGTCGATGCTCTGGAACAGGCCGTAATCCCCCTGCGTATAGAACAGCCGCTTTTTGTCGAAGCCCGCATACTGGAACTGGTGATCCACGTTTGTCGTGATCACGAAATAGTCTTTGCCATCCAGCAGGGACAGCAGATCCTGATAAACGG
>JAEEGK010018008.1_pt1 | contig 15321 bp, 9 predicted proteins | sample 8958771 | NCBI WGS metagenome assembly JAEEGK01 (sample SAMN16246547, study PRJNA631951) | gut metagenome | biome: gut microbiome; feature: rumen; material: SC-attached | host: Bos | place: Iran: Karaj | collected 2018-10 | reverse complement strand
ATCACATTCATCAATAAGAGAAATAAAATCACCAAAAGAAGATATGCGGTCTGCACCACGAGCGCGGGCATAGGCACAGGCAAGAGGAGTAAGCTCTACATTGTCTGTAAAATAGATTTTTTTAAGGGTATCAGAAAGAGGAAGCCCAACTGCAGCACCTGCAGGGCTAACATGTTTAAAACTTGTTGCAGCCGGGAGTCCTGTTGCTTCCTTAAGCTCTTTAACAAGCTGCCAGCCGTTTAATGCATCAAGAAGGTTGATGTAGCCTGGTCTTCCGTTCAAAACAGTGATTGGTAAATCACCGTTTTCCATAAAAACACGTGCGGGTTTTTGATTTGGATTGCATCCATATTTAAGTTGTAATTCGTTCATGGGCAATATAATAGAATAAATTTATAAAAAAGGGAATACAAATTTTTATTCAGTGGCTGACGAATCTGACGGAGTCTCTGCCGGAGTATCTTCTTCGTAGGTTTTGGGATGTTCAACCTTGTAAAAGATTTTAGAAATATTAAAAGAAATTGTATAAAAAATTACACTTGGCCAGAAAAGAAGAGAAGCAAGACCAGCCCACAGATTCAGGCGGAAAAGCAAAACATCAAGAGCAATTTCTAAAACAAGAATACCGGCAAGACGAAGTGCATCTGTAAGATAGGTTAATGAAACAATAATTGTATTCCGCATGATGTTGGAAAAGGTGTTTTGATAGCGGCCTATAATAGGATAAGCAAAGGCATTAAAAATAAGGATAACCAGAGCTACGCCGGCTGCAAGAAGGATTACAAACTTACTCTGGTCTGAACGAATTGTCCAGGTAATAAGAAAGGTTATTCCGCCAATTGTTGCAATAGAAATAAGTTCCATCAAAAGGCCCTGAACAAAATTTTCTTTAAGCCCCTTTATAAAAAGCTTCCAGAGTTTAATATCCTGGTCGTTGTTTTGAATTTTAATTCCAACATAAAAAACTGCACAGGTGGCAGCTCCGATTGTTACAACCGGAATGCAGAATAAAATCCATATTAAACCAAGCAAAAGAAACTGGAATGCCTTTTTCATTTTTTATCCTTATTTGTTTTTATTCAAGATTTTTTCTTCGTAGCTGCCGGTTGCAATATCAATGTAGCGGACAAAAAGAGAAACCTTGTTATCCTCATTAAGAGAAGTCCAGAGCTTATCTGTAAATTCGTCGATATTACCCTTGATACTTACTTTTACCGGCTCACCTTTAAAGCTTGGAAGAGGATTTCCGTCGCCTTCATAAGTGTGAATGTAGCGGCCCTCCCCTGCAAATGGAGCTTCATAATCAAAAGTCTGACGAAGAGTACAGTCGGCATTTCCATCATCACTTTTGAGAATAGAAAGAGTATAGTTGAGCTTTCCACCGGTAATATCAAGCAAAGAAGAAATACGTGGTGTCCAGTTTGGACCATCGTGTTCATATTTACGTGAACGAAGTGACTGTTCAAAAGTAAGACCTTTCTTTAAGCCTTCATAAATTGTATCTGTCTGATCCCCATTGGTTACGATTGTTTTAGAATCAAGCTCGCGGACTGCAGCATAAATAATAAGACTTGGATCTCCTGCAATAAGAGTTTCATCAAAAGCTTTAGTGCGGACAACTTCACTTCCGTTTTCTGAATCTGTTACAAAAATACGGTTGCGGCTGCCTGCGCTGCGGCCCATTGTCCAGTAGGCTGCAACTGCATATTTTCCATCTTCGCTGCGGCCGGCTACAATTCCACGTCCCGGATAAGAAACGCTGCTAACTTCTTCAAATAAATCTTTTACTGACATTATTTTTCTCCCTGTTCATGAAGGTCTTCAAGAATCTTCATAACTGCATCTACTGTTACCTGTTTTGGATCCGGATGCTCCGGCGGAACAGTTTCTAAAATTTTATTGCGAAAAGGCTTACATTCAATCATCTTTCCGGCTGTGAGAGTAATTACATCTGGAGTTACAAGATCCATTACCATGTTTTCCGGATCTTCAGGATTAAAGCGCAATACATTTCCATTGATAGAAACCGGCAGCAAAAGATCAAAAAGACGAAGATAACTGTCAATTTCTCTAAGACCACGCTTTGTTTCCGGTTTGCCCGGGCGATATCTTGTTCCACTTGGGAAAACCAGAATAATCTGACCGCGTTTTTTGCAACCGTCCATGGCACGCATAGCAGCAAAATTGATTTTTCTTGCACGCTGACGTTCAGCTTCTTTTTCTTCTTCAGGAATATCTTTTTCGGTAACGGAATTAAGACTGCGGGTAGGATAAATTACAACACGGGTAAAGCTTCCTGTAAGAGCGCGGACAATCGGATCTGCTTCGTTGAGCTTCATTCCGGCAATCGCAACAATGCGGCTTGCAAAATCTTTGGTCCAGTCTTCGCCGTAGTCTTCGAGCAGCTGGAGGAAGCATGGAAGATCCATGTTTGAATAATGATCCATCATTACAACACCAGATTTGCCAGACTTAACAACTGCGTCATAAAATTCCTTAAAATATTCTATATTTATAATATGTGAATCCGGAAGAACATTATCCTTTGTAATTAAAGTAAGATATTTTCTTGTTTCGGGATTTGCTTCTTCGTAGATTTCGGTTTCGTCAATTTTTTCTGCAGCATGAGAAATTTTTGCAAACTCGGCAAGATATTTACCGTACAATTCCTTTAGAGTCTTAGGCATAGCGCGTTCCTTGAAAACAGTGTTTAATAAACTCAATCCGTATGAAAAGTATATAGTAAAACAGTCTGTTTGAAAATACTTATTTTAACATTGGAGCTTGTGAAAACAAGTGTGCTTCCACCCCTGCGGCACGTGTCCTGCGGCGTGGCGGAGTTTAGACTTGGCTCGCTGCGCTCGAACCGGAGCATAAGCACGGCACGAAGCAGTCCACGCACCGCATGGGCTCGCGCACACTTGTTTTAAACGCACCTTGACATTATTACAATTTGTGTCATACTGTTTTACAATATCATTTCATATAATAAGAAGGTTAAAAAATGAACATTTTTAAGAAAATTTATTGCAGGATCTTTCAGGGGTGCTTTCATCTGGCTATTCCTATTTTGCCTTACAGGGATCCTAAAATCCTTAATTCTATAGAAGAATTGCCGCGGGAATTTGCAGGACGTGGAATTAAAAAGGTGCTTTTGGTAACAGATCCGGTTATCAGAAGCTTAACCGGAAAGCTCGAAACTTTGCTGCCGGAAAACGGAATTGAATGTGTTGTTTATGATAAAACATGTCCAAATCCAACAGTTTCTAACGTAGAAGAGGCACTTAAGCTTTATAACGAACAGGACTGTCAGGCACTTATTGGATTTGGTGGTGGCTCACCAATTGACTGTGCAAAGGCTGTAGGGGCTAGAGTTGCCTGCCCTAAAAAATCACTTGCACAAATGAAAGGAATTTTAAAGATTCACAAGCGCATACCGCTGCTGGCAGCAGTGCCTACAACAGCCGGAACCGGAAGCGAAACTACAGTAGCAGCCGTTATTACAGATGACAAAACACATTATAAGTATCCGATTAATGACTTTCCGCTCATTCCAAAAATTGCGGTGCTGGACCCGACAGTAACTTATTCACTTCCGCCGCATCTTACTTCTACCACAGGAATGGATGCTCTTACACATGCAGTAGAAGCATTTATTGGCGGTTCAACAACAAAAAAATCACGTGATTATGCAATCAGAGCTACAAAGCTTATCATTCACAATATAGAAAATGCATACAAAAACCCGACTGATGAAGCTGCACGCAAAAATATGCTGATTGCATCAAACCTTGCGGGAGGAGCTTTTTCGCGCTCTTATGTTGGTTATGTTCATGCAGTAGCTCATTCACTTGGCGGAGCCTATAATATTCCGCACGGACTTGCTAATTCTGTACTGCTTCCAATTGTTCTGCGTCATTATGGCAGCAAAGCCTGGAAAAAGCTCGCAATCCTAGCTGTTGAGGCCGGAATTGCAGATGCAAATGATTCAAAACAGGCTGCAGCAGAAAAAATGATTGCAGAAATCTGCCGGTTGAACAAGGCAATGGGAATCCCGGAAACACTCAAAGGAATTAAAGCAGAAGATATTCCGGAGCTTGCTCGCCGCGCAGACAAGGAAGGAAACCCACTCTACCCTGTTCCAGTTTTGATGAATGCAAAAGAACTTGAAAAATTCTACTTTGAAGTTATGGAGAAATAAGATGACACAATCAGAAATTCAGATAATTTTGGAAAAACAAAAAGCCTTTTTTGCAAGCGGTGCTACCCTGCCCGTAAAAGCCAGAATCCAGGCGCTCAAAAAGCTTTATTCAGTTATAAAAGAAAGCGAAAAAGAAATTACAACAGCGCTTACACAGGACCTTGGAAAAAGTGCGCTGGAAGGCTTTATGTGTGAAGCAGGCCTTGTAATGGGAGAAATTTCATACATGCTCAAAAATATCCGTAAATTTGCACGTGATGAAGGAAGAGCAACTCCAATTACAAATTTTGCTGCAAAAAGCTTTGTAAAAAAATCTCCAAGAGGAACTGTACTCATTATGAGCCCATGGAACTATCCGTTTTTGCTTACAATGGATCCTCTGGTAGACGCGCTGGCTGCAGGAAACACAGTTGTATTAAAACCAAGCGCTTATTCTGCCGCAACAACAGCCGTAATTCAAAAGCTTATTGCAAGCTGTTTTGCTCCTGAATATGTTGCAGTTGTAAATGGTGGCAGAGCCGAAAACCAATGCCTGCTTGAACAGAAATTTGATTATATCTTTTTTACAGGAAGCCAGAGTGTTGGCCGTGAGGTTATGAAAAAAGCAGCCGAAAACCTTACCCCTGTTACACTTGAACTTGGCGGAAAATCACCATGTATTGTAGACAAAAGTGCTAACATTCCGCTTACAGCAACAAGAATTGTATGGGGAAAATTCTTAAACTGCGGACAGACCTGTGTTGCCCCTGATTATATTCTCTGCCATGAGGATGTAAAGGATAAACTTATCCAGGAAATTAAAAAGCAGATTAAAGTACAGTTTGGGGACGATCCGCTGAACAATCCGACATACGGAAAAATCATTAACCAGAAGCATTTTGAAAGATTGAACTGGCTTATAAATCAGAACAAAGTTGTTTGTGGCGGAAAGTCAGATGAAGCAAAGCTTAAAATTGAACCAACAGTTATGGTCAACGTTACCTGGGATGATGCAGTAATGGGTCAGGAAATATTTGGACCTGTTCTGCCTGTTTTGACCTGGAAAAATGAACAGGAAATGATAGACACTGTGAATAGTCGCTCTACTCCGCTGGCGCTTTACTTATTCAGCTGCAACAAGGCGCTTCAGAAGAAGGTTTTAAACAGCTGTCAGTTTGGCGGCGGTTGTATTAATGATACAATTGTTCATCTTGCAACCAACAACATGGGCTTTGGCGGAGTTGGCGAAAGCGGCATGGGCGCCTACCACGGAAAAGTTGGCTTTGAAACCTTTAGTCACAAAAAATCGATTGTAGACAAAAAGAACTGGATAGACGTAAACATGCGCTACCAGCCATATACTGGATTTAAAGAGTTTTTGCTGAGGATGTTTTTGAAGTAAAAAAAATCTGTGGGCAAGCTTGTTTGAAAGAAAATCTGTGGACAAGCTTGTTTGAAAAACATGAATAGAGATAAAAAAAGACTGTTTTGCGCTGCAAAACAGTCTTTTTTCTTTTATTGAACACCGGTGAAAAACGCTCCGCACTGCTCGCCTTTTTCACCTACACACATGGGCCATCTTGGACTTGAACCCGCTCTAATCGGAAAGCCGTTAAAAAACGAACCACTGGTTCGTTTTAGGCTTATCCGCTAAAAGCGCGCGAGCAGATTTATCTGCGAGCCATAAATAAAAAAAGACTCTTCCAAAAAGGAAGAGCCTTTTTCACACTTGGGCCATCTTGGACTTGAACCAGATAGACCCAATTCATTATCAATATTAAGTGCTTGTTAGTGTATAATAGACCACTTTTACCTATTATTCAACACTATTTAGCGTTATTTACAGACTTAATATTTGACTTTACATTTACAAAAATCAAACCACTTAACATTTTACTTAACATTTTTTTACAATGCTGTAGTGACCGGACATTAAAAAATGATTTACAATCCACCACGAATCGTAAATCCAAATTGTGGGCCATGTTAGACTTGAACTAACGACCAAAGGATTATGAGTCCTCTGCTCTAACCACTGAGCTAATGGCCCGAATAAGTAGCATATTATCATAAAATCGGGGGAGTGGCAATATAGGGGAATTGAGGGAAATTATTGTTTTATATTGTCAGTATGCTGTAGGTTTTGTTTTCATTTCTTTATTATTTCCTATTATTTGTATATTGAACCCTGTTTTTATAAAGACGTATAGATTTAAATTTTTTAGTAAAAGGATAAATGCTTCCAAGAATAAACAATAGTAAAACTATTGTATATAAGAAATTCAGTTGATTCCAATTCTTTATATCCAATATATTTCCAGTTTTTGAAAAAGAATTACACCAGCCACAAAAAATTGCTGTTGGAATAAGTGCTGAAATATTAAAACTAAGTATAAACCTTTTTATAAAATAAACCAATTTACTATAATGAAAATTGTTTATCCTTGATTCCATATTATGGATACATGAATCACCTAAGATTGTATATATTTTTTGCTTTGGATCTTTTATTTCTTTTGTGTATTCAATCCAATTCTCTTTTCTTAACCAATAGCGTTGGTTATTATTTAAACAAATTTCAAAAAGATTTAGCTCTAACCAATCTTTAAAAATTTGTTTGTTTATATATAATTCTGTCTGCTCAACAACGCCATATATATCACCTGCATGATTAAAATATGAAGTATTTTCTAATTTAGATGCAATTTCAGAAAGAATTTCTGTTTCAAAATTATCAAGATTTCTTTCTATCTGATTAAATAAATTATCAATATTTTGTTTTGTTAATTTTATTAATGTTTTATCTTTTTTTATATATTTATCAATATCTCTTTGATTTGGTCTTTCTAATCCTATTGTTGTAGCACAGATTTCAAGAGGTAATATTTCAATATTTTTAATTTTTCCAAATTCAACATTCCAATGTGCATAATCTTCATAACTAATTGTTCTAATCATGATAATACCTCTTTAAATCTCACTCATCATTATAGGTCCAATAATATTGTCTATGGGATAGTTTTTTTCTTCATTTGTATGAACCGCAAGCGAAAGATAGATTATTGCCTCGCGTACATATTTCAGCATTTTTTCCGTTTTGTTTTCGAAATCATAAATACTTATTTGATATGCAAAATTATCATATGAAAATAAATCTCTATTATTTTTGTATTGCACAACTTTAACGTAACGATGTTCTAGATAATTTCTTAAATCAGATAATTCTTTTGCATCAAAATCTGTTGAATTTAAATACTCTGTATCTGAGTGAAAATCTTTACTTAAATAATATAATCCTCTTAATGGATTATTATTTAATGATTCAATTTTACTATTAATCTTAGATTTTTGATTTCCTTCATACCAAATTGTATGGAAAGCTATCTTTCTTTCATTGATACCTAGCTCAAAATACTCATTAATAAAAAATGCAATTTTATCTAAAATTGAATACAAACTTTTGTACGAAGTCTTTAATAGTTCATACTTAAGGCCATATAGTGAATAGTCAAATGTATTTATTAAATGAATATCTTTATCCGAAAAATGTTTTTCATGACTCTTGGATTGTTGTAAATATGAAAAATACATATATCTAGCAGAAATGTATTGTTGTTTAATTTCATTAAAAAGACCATGATACTTTGGGGGTTCATTTATGGGAGCAACCATATTTGGTAAATGCATTATATCATGAGCAACAAAACTATCTGTATAAATATCATTTATAGGATTGATATATAAACATTGTTTTAATACCCATTGTCTATATTTTCTTTCATGTTTTGGAATATTACTAAAATAATCAGCAAATTCAAACTTTGATTCCATTACATCTTTTGAAATATAATTTTTATATTTTCTGAAGTTTTCTTTGGCTGATTCATAAGATGTTTCTGAATTAATAGCATTATCCAAATATGAATAAGCTTCTTTACATAATAATATAGCATGATTTGGATCATAAAGATTTCTTGCATAAGTAATTAAACCAATACCTAGATTTCCGAGAGTCATTCCCAAATCAGGCTGGATTAGTAAAGCTTTTTTCCAAACTTCTATAGCGTATATTATCCTTCCTGACTCAGAAAACAAATTACCCAGGTTTGTATAGCTTTGAGCAAGAAAAATTTGTAATTGCTTTTTAGTTGAACATTCCGATTCTAGATTTATACATTTTCTAAAAGCTTTTATCGCATTTATATGTTCATTATTATTATAAACCCAAATTCTATTATCAGAATGATTTCGTAAATTATCTAGTTCGTAATAAGCATTTCCTAAATCATAATAAAGAATAACTTTGGCATTTAAATCTATCTGCTCCTTTTCAAGTAATACATTTATTTGAGTAACATAACTTTGGAGATTATTTTCATCTTTTTCATCAGCTGCTCTATTAATTCCCATACTGATGCTATTTATAGTATTCAGTAAATTATCCATATTTATATGTCACTACATATTCCACATAGAATCCAATTCTTTCATAATTCTTTCTGTTTCCACAAGAATCATGATAATTCGTTTATAATGCAGAATATCCTGTTCTGAAAGAGAACGACCTTTGCGATCTTTTAACCATTTGTCTGCGACCTGATAACCACCGATGAAAAACTTCCATATCGACTCTGGGATTCCTTCAAAATATTCTGTTTTATTTATCCAGACTTTGCCATTTTCCCATTTACGTAAAGTAACTTCTTCTGATTGTTTTGTATCACCAGAGAAATTAACATTTGATTTATCCATTACAGAAGATTTCATTAAATGAAGTTCTCGAAGTTCCCTTCCAAGTTTTGCAAATGCCAGAAACTGTTCTTTATCCATTGGATACGGAATTCTAGGAAAATCTATTTTTAGAAACTCTTTGTATTTTGTTCGATACTTTGGTGTATGAAGTATTGCATAAATATAATCCAGTAAAATGAGAGGTTCTATTGTTATACCAATTTTTTTCTCTATTGTTTCAACAATCTTAACATCTAAGTTCGGATGACGAGTATCATAGCCATCGTCATAAATGTAGAGAGGATAGGCCATTCCCCCTCCTCGATAAAAAAGATTCAGATCTGTAATTCCATCAGCTATATACACTAGATTCCATTGCATGTCACCACAAACTTGTCCTTGTCGGCCTATTATCAATGAATAATTTGGGTTTAACATATGTTTCATAACTTGTCGTCTAGACCAGTCAATCATATCATCTGAATAATAAATATACCTATTATCAAATGGTCTATAATATATTATTTTTACGAAATCTTCGTGTTTTGAATCTAATATTTTTTTTCTTGCTTCTGATAAACTCCATCCTCGAGAATCACCGGGAAGATATTTGCCAACTTTCTTTCCTGGGAAAAATAAATCGCGAATATTTTGATCAGTCTTACTTTTATCAGTAAATTTTAAAATCTTGTTTAGCAAACATTTTTTATTAAAATCAACCACTAAATCATCTCTCGAAGTTTGCACACCAGTTACGCTTTCAGGAAACAAATCATTTACATTAAACAAAGAATCATCTAATACTTCTGAAGTGTGTATATTTGAAAAAACATAAAAAGGTTCCTGCAAATTAACTTTCTTAAAATCAATATCTTGAAAATCTGTTTCATTTAAATATTTAAATTTTGTTTCTCGGAGTCCAGTTAAATCAGTGTAATAAACATTTGCTTGTTTTTTTGACTTTTGATGATTTTTTACAAAAATATTGATACACACTCCCTGACGAATATCAAAAACATTTTCATCCTCAAAATCGGTTTCTTTTCTTTTTGAAGATCCGTGTAAATTCAGAATATATATTTCATCAAAATATTGTAATAAATTCCATCTCATTCCTCTAAAAGTTGGTCCATCTAGATAACTATTATCATTAATATATGCAAGAATTCCATTGTCTTGCTTTTCCAGCATATGAGTTGCATATCTAATAAATTTACAGTAATCATTCTTATACCAAGATTTTCTTTCATTTATAGATTTTCCATTTATGTACTTATATTGTTCTACAAGTTTTTCAATCCATTTTCCTTTATTCGATGATACTCCACTATATGGAGGATTTCCCATAACAACATTTATCATTGAATTTTGTTTTACAGCATTTGCTTGAGTTGCTTCTATAGCAATTGCATCTTCTTCAAAAAGGCTTCGTTGTACACTACTATTTCCAGGCTCTTCTAGACTGTTTGTCAAAAAAACTTTGAGGCGAGTTTTTGATTCAAAATTATATCCAGTATCCTTTAGAGCCATTGCAAGTTTCATATGTGCTACAGCATAAGGGGCCATCATCAATTCAAAACCGTATATTCTATGTAATAGAGAAAGAATTACATATTTATTCCATTCTTTTGCAAGCTCTTCAGTAGAAAAATTATTATGTTTTTCATCAAAATTCTTTTTAATTTGTAAAACTGTTTGTCGTAAAAAAGTACCTGTTCCTGTTGCGGGATCAAGAATTTGAACTTTGTGTATATTATGTACTATTTGATTTTTACCTTTTCCTGTAATAATAGGATATGTTTCATTACATGCAAGTCCATCTGCTACACCAAATTTAGTTTGTAGAATCTGATCTACTGATTTAACAATAAAATTTACAACAGGTAGAGGTGTATAAAAAACTCCTCGATCTATTTTTACATCCTTATCATATTCTTTCAAAAAGTCTTCATAAAAATGAATTACAGGATCTTCATATCCTTGTCGTGTCTGCCGATTGAACTCATTAACAATTGATTGTATATCTGTATTTTGCAATAGTTCAATTAGATTATTCAATTCAAGTTCATCAAACGAAATAGACTGATTTACATTTCCGTTCTGATTATTTAAACCTTCTTTTAATAATTGTCGTAAAAATGGGTTTGTATCAGGAATATTATCAATAGCCTCAATTGGATCAAAAATATCGTCTTCAGCATTTAGACAACGAGCACTAAAAAGACCATAGCAAATAGTCTGAGCATACATATCTGCAAAAGATTTTTCGTCCATATCATGAACAAGATTATCTTTGAACTTTTTTAATAATCTGTGCACATATCCGTTTTCATTCTCTACTTCAAGTACTTCAAGAATTTGTTTCCTAATTACCAGAGCTGAATGCGCAAGTTCCTTTGTAAGACGAGTTGTATCACGAATAACTTGACCATATTCTGTTGTAAATGCTTTTTTCCATTCTGCAGTCCATGCATCACATTTTTCAGAATATTCCCATTTCAAATGAGATAAACAATTTTCATATTGCAAAAGTTTTTCTTTACTTTCTGAAAATGGTTCAAAATATAAGGCTTTTAATGTTGGAAGTCCTTTTACACTCTGATTGAAGTGTATAAAACCTATAGTTCTATTTTGTTTATCTCCCCAAAAACATACAAATAATAAGTTTTCCATATTCCAGATTTTATGGTCTGCTCCACGTTTATTATAAATAAGTGAGCCTAAAATCTTTCTTAATACTGTAATTTGCATTTTTTTATAGTCAAACTCTACAAAAAATACAGCCCAATCCTGATTATCTTTAAGCGGTTTCATTTGTTGAAGAGTTGTAATTTTAGCAAAATCAGAATCCTTCAATCCCAAATCTTCTGGATAATATTCCCAATTTATTTCATATGGGTCTATAGCTGGACTATCCTGACTAATAGGCCAGTTCAATCTGTCATAAAAATAATTCAAAGCTTCATCAAGATTTACGATATTCTCAATTTTGGTCATTTTTGATTCTCCAACTATTCAATTTGCATCCATGTAACAAGTTGCATTTTCAAAGGCTTTCCATTCTTATCTATAAGAGGCACCTGCATTTTTTGCATATAATATCTATCTAAATAACGTTTAACAGTATTGTTATATTCTCTGAACTGAACATCTGTAATATGAAACATTCTTTGTTCTTCTTCTATACACTGAATTATTTTCCACATTTTGAAAGTATCTTCTTCAATATCTTTAGTTTCAGTATTTAAGAAAACCCATTTGCAGATTCCTTCTTCTACAGTCCATTCATTATTATCATTCTTTGTTGGTAATTTAAAACAGAAGAAAACTCCTTTATATCCAGCAGGAGCTTTTCCACTAAATATGCGTTTTGGCAATTTCTCTGTATTTTGTTGATATCGTGGATATTTTTCCATCAAACTTTGATATTCAAGAGCCATTTCTTCTGATGCACTTTCTACCCCTTCATAGTCAGCATTAAAATCATGCAAAGCTTGATAATCATCTTTATCACTTAAAAGTTGTTTTCCTTCAATTCCAAATACAAGTGAAATACGTAGAGTTTTCTTTGTTACTGTTTTATAAAGCGAAAGCAAACTGTTTAATTCTTCAGGGGGCAAGAAATTCCAAATATATGCATTCTTTCTATCAGCTTTTAATTCTGGATGATCTGCAATAAGTTTATCTTCTATCTTTGCATCACGACGACGATCCACACGACCAATTCGTTGCATAAGACGAACAGGATTCCAGTGAATCTCATAATTTATCAAACATTGAGCATCCTGTAAGTTCAAACCTTCTGCGAGAACGTCAGTTGCAATCAAAATCTTAATATCATCTTCTTTTGAAATTGTTGACGGGTCTACATAATTGTAATAAGGAGCGAAAGTCTTGATTATTCCTCTTTTCTTATCGCCAGTTGAACCATCAATTTCTTGAATATTTGTAAAGCCTGCTTTTTGTAATTGTGCTTCTATATATTGCGCAGTTGCAGTATATTCTGTAAAGATAATAAGCTTTTTATTCTTTATTCGTTCATCTTCTTTCAAAATAGAAATTAATGTTTTTATTTTATCATCATCATCAGGATTTACTTTACGGATGTCATCAATAAATTCTGCAAGAACATCAATGTCATCCATCGTGTCGTCAAGAATAGCTGGAATATCAAAATCTTTGACATCTAATTTAATTAAATTTCCATCCATGTCATAGTTATCCATATTCCATACATAGTCTGGTAAATCTTCCTCTTCTTCCTCTTCACTAGTACCATGTTCACTAAGATATTGTTCTACATAACCAAAAATTTCTTGATTTTTTACATAAAACTTTTCTATGCGTTTTTCATTTCCTTCACTTTTATAATCATCTATAAACTTCTTTAATCTTAAAAGAATTCGAATACATGTTTCCTGGAAAGCTGCTGCAGAACTTTCAAAACGTTTAAGCATTAATAAACGCATTAAACTAACAATCTGTTGTTGGCGGCCTGTTACTAATTTGTTGGTTTCAGGACCATGATAATAATCTTCTCCGAATGGAGAATAAACAGCAAGAGAAAGAAGAACAACTGTTTTTCCGTCTTTATTCTTACGATCAAAAGCTCTTGTAAAATCATCAATCAAAGATTGATAAGATCTTCTAAGCGAATACTTTCCAACAATTGGTGGTAATCTATCTGGGAAGAGAATATCAGAATCATTAGAAAGACTCTTTCTAACATATGCACGGCTTCTTTGTACTACGAGTTCTGAAATAAGTTTATCTTTACAGAATAAATCCGAAGTTTGTATTGCTTGTGTATTAAGATTTCCACTAACAGCATATTCGGTTTCCTGTAATTGTTTTTCAAGATTTCTAAAATATTGTGTAAGATTATGAATTCCTAATGGTGGTATAGCAAAATGATTTTCTTTCCTTTGGGTAAAAAGCTCAATTAAATGTTGCAAATCCATGAAACTATTATTTAATGGAGTAGCTGTAAGCATATAAAGCTGCTTTTTTGCTCCATTACCCATAATTTCATATAACTTACGATATGAACTTGAAGCACGATTTCTAAAGTGATGAGCTTCATCAATAATTATTACCTCAGCATATTCTTTAATTTGATTTATTTCATCCGCATGAGATTCTGCAATTAAGTCAGTATGGTTTATAATTTTAAATGGATAGAAACCTTCAAAAATTTCTGGAATAGTATCCTTTATTTTTTCTTCCCATACAGAAACACGTGCAGCAGCAGGAACAATAAGTACAACATTCTTACGTTCTTTTTTTACAAACCTTTCAAGCAGCATAAGTCCAATATATGTTTTTCCAAGACCTACACCATCACACAAAAACGAACCACCATATTTATTTGAAATCTTAATAAGATTGTTGTATCCGTCTTTCTGGTATTGCGCTAGAATTGGGAATACTATTGACTCTGTTTGTTCCCATGCAGAAACAGATTGTTCTTGAGATTTATAATATTCAAACATTGAACGAAGGTATACGTCAAAAGGAGAATATTCTTTAACATGTTTTTCGATTACTTTAAGAACAGCTTCAGTTAATAAATCAGCATTATTCCACATTTCGTTATACCAAACTTGTAATTTTGATACATCTTCGTCATCATGGAATTGAGTATTTAATTCAATATTTCTTGTTAAGCCTGGCCCTGTAAAATTACTTGAACCAACAAGGGCAAATTTACTAGCTAGCTGGACATCAGGATTTAATTTTTTTGCTTGTTCAACAATTTTAGCTGTTTCAGCATTATAATATAGTATATAAGACTTTGCATGAAATTTTGTACGGCTATATATACGACACTCAATTTTTCCAGTTTTTAGTGCATCTATAATAGCTGGTACACCAGTAAGAAATTCATTTTGTTCTTTTTCTTTTTCAATTCCATTATCTATTCTTTTTGATAATTCTTGTAACATTTTTTCAAATACATTTTGTGTACGCTCAGTTACTTCATCACCAAAAAGAATACGTATTTTATCAAGTTTCTGCCATTTTCCATCAAGAATTAAAAGACTTCCAATTTCAAAGTATCCAGTAGCAATATCAAGACTACTGGTAACTGGTAGTGTTTTTTCCAGAAAAGTTTTTACACTTGCTTCTTCACTTTGATTATCTATAATTTGAATTGACATATACCTTTTCCTTATTGATAAATTATAACATGGAACTCTATTTTTTTCATTCTTTATTATTCAATTATACCACATCCCCTGTATCAAATAATGATACAGGGTAATTTTTTATAAAACAAACTATCCGTGCAACCTTGCACAACTTCTTCTATACAGAAAGAGATACCAAACAGTGATGCAACGGCTGAACGTTGCTCGACGGGGTGAAAACAATGGAGAACATTGCACACAACTTTTGAGTGTGCAATG
>JAEEGK010018004.1_pt1 | contig 15323 bp, 9 predicted proteins | sample 8958771 | NCBI WGS metagenome assembly JAEEGK01 (sample SAMN16246547, study PRJNA631951) | gut metagenome | biome: gut microbiome; feature: rumen; material: SC-attached | host: Bos | place: Iran: Karaj | collected 2018-10 | reverse complement strand
TCCTTGCCGCAAGATACCAGGAGAGCGGCCGAAAGAAAAACAAAAACCAGATGGCGATACTTCATAATGCGTTCATTTATGTGCTAGTCTACAAATATACGCAAAATTTACAAAAAAGCGGCCCGGGAAATCCCGGGCCGCCTAATATCATATAAGTCAGAAACTATTCAGAAAGAACAGCCTTCTTGAACTGAACGTACTTGTTGCTACTTTCCGTAACAGTTACATTGTACACAAACTTGAAGTAGCAATCCTTCCAAGATTTATCTGTCGGACGAGTGAATGTAGTGGTCTGGTTTGCAGTAACCGTTCCAGTAAGTTCAGAAACAGGGGAAGAGAAATCAGCGTTGGTAGAAACAATCAACTTGAAACTGTTCACGCTGGTAACAGTGACACCACCATGTTCAACAGAGACAGAAGCTACATCAAAGTCAGTCTTGGTCTTGGAGAAAACCTCACGGTCCGTGTTTTCAATGTTCTTACCGCCAATTCTCCAGGGCTCAGTGGTAAGGTTACCACCAAAACTCCATGTAACACCGTCCTGAGTTACTTCACCAGCAGAATTATAGTTGTTATTACCACCATCTACTTTGGTGCTGCCATCAAGGGTAACCTTCTTTTTGGTGTCACCACCTTCGCCTTCACCGCCTTCGTCGGCAGGTTTAACGGACATAAAGAAACCATTAGCCATCTGAGGGGAACCACTATGAGAAGCCTTAGGACCCACAACAGTAATGATATCTCCTTCCTTTACACCCTGTTTGGTAAGAATATCGGTACCCTTAGCACCCAAACCGGTAACAAGTCCATATACATAAACCTTGCCCGATTTATCTTCGACGTAGAAGTTACTATACTTATTGTACTTGGTAGGGTCTTTACTATCCATTACAATACCGGTAACCGTACCTTCCAACAAATAAAGCTTATCAGGGTTATCCGTGAGAGCATTAAAATCAGCGCAGGTTATGGCCGTTGCAGAGGAGTGGCTTTCGTAGTAAGCGTTCGCCATCTGAGGGGCGTTATTATGAGAACTCTTAGGACCCACAACAGTAATCACATCTCCGACCTTGACACCCTTGGTAGTAAGAACATCCTGACCGGATGCGCCACCTGCCTCGGGGAGAAGACCATAGATATAAGCGATGCCCGTACCATCCTGGATATAGAAGTTACCATACTTATTGTACTTAGTAGGGTCCTTACTATCCATCTTAATCTCGGTAATAACACCCTTGAGTCTGTAGAGAGCAGTGCCATCAGGCAGCTTGTTGAATTCATCAACGGTGATTTCCTTGATGGCGCCCTTCTGGGTGATAGCCAGTTCGCAGGTGTAAGCCTCATTACCCTGGTTGGTGCCGAAGGTAACCGTGGTCTCGCGGTCGCCACCCTCGTTGGGCAGGGCCTTAAGGGTTACCTTATCACCATTAACACCAGAGATGAAGAGCCAGGACTTGGCATCCTCGGGGATAACCACCTTGAGGGATTCGCCCTTGTTAACAAGGGTAACCTCTGCTTCGCCACCGGCAACCGGGAGATACTCGGGAGCAGGGAGAAGGTGCTCAGGGTTGGGATACACCACTTCGTCCACCTTGATGAGAGACTTGACAATCTTGATGACGGTCACGTCCACAAGCTCGATGGTGCCGTTGTACTCCTTGCTGGGTCCTTCGACGGTGATCTTGTCACCTACTTCGAGGCCCCAATAAGAGAAGTTCTTGGTGTTGCCCTTGTTGTCCAGGGTACCATAGATATACAGACCGGCCTTGTTATCAGCAGTGGCACCAGAATAATCATGGGTGCCGTCGTCCATATTCCAGTTACCATAAACCGTATTGGCGATTCTGGTAACGGTACCGGTAACACGATAGGTCTTACCAGGGTTCTTCATTACCTCATCGCAAGTTACCTCAGAAACGGTCTTGACGCCCTGGATGATGTTTACATACTGGGTCTTGCTACCGCTGGTGATAGCAATCTCAGCGGTACGGCCGCCGTCATAAGCAGGAGCGGTAAAGGTAACAACCGTTTCACCGGCGTTGCCACTGGTAGGGCTTACAGTAAGCCAGTTGGCTTCCTTGGGGACAGTGATGCTCCAAGCATCGGTAGCAGTAACCGTGATGGAGTTATTAGCACCTACGCCAGTGCTCAGAGGGACATAGGAAGCAGAAACCTTAATCTCGTTAAGATAATGATCGGCCTCTTTCTCGCAGCTCACGGCCAGGGCCAGAGTTGCAACGATGGAAGCAAAAATATACTTGAGTTTCATAAGATGTGCCGATTGAAATTAGTTGAACAGATACTTGATACCGATAGAGGCATACCAGCACTGACCGAGGCTATGAACAGGAGTCCAAAGTTCGGTGCTACCGGAGATAGCCTTGGGAGTAGAGAAGGTAGCATAACCCTGAGCATCAACACCTTCGTACTTGAGGACGCGGGCGTCGGAACCGATAGCGGAATTCAGAGCCTTGGAAACGCCCCAGCTGGAGTTGAAGAGGTTGAGGATGTTCTTCATATCGAAGCTCAGCTGCAGGGTATTCTTGGTCTTGCCAATCATCACGGTGAAATCGTGCTTGTAGCTGAAGTCCAGACGATGCACCCAAGGGTTGTAAAGGCTGTAACCTTCTGCATACTGACCCTGATGCTTGCTCAGATAAGGATCGTTGTGTACGAAGTCCATGAAGCGGGTGGCATCGTCGGCAGTCTTAAAGCGGAACTCGCCGTTGGCAACCTGCTCATCCGTAGGGATGTAGAGGGCGTCGTAGTTGTAACCGTCACCGTTCATATCATTGGCCATCATGTAGGAGTAGTTGTAACCACCTCTCCAGGCCTCATAGATGAGGGAGTAGTGGTTGCCGCTCTTGTCGTGATGGGTTGCGGAAGCAACGACACGGTCCGGAGTAACATACTGGGAGTTGTGCAGCTTGATGTAGTTAGGACCCTCGTTGGTGGGAACATAGGTGAAGGCAGACTCAGCAGCGGAACCGGGCATACCGGTGATTTCCTTGCTCACGGTGTGGGTGTAAGCGGCCATGAGGCTCAGGCTCTCGATGGGCTGCATGTTGAGGGTAACGTTGGCGCTCCAGCCATAACCCTTGGAGGTGTTCTCCAGCACAAAGGCGGAGACTTCCTTGGACTTGCCGCTCACGATATTGGTTACACGGAAAGAGTCCGGATAGATGGGACGGTTGTCGGCGCCGTTGAAGCGGGCGAAACCACCTACATTCTTAATGCTCCAGTCGGAGATAGCAACGGCATTGATGGTCTTGTTGAAGATACCCTCAGCCGTGATGCTGAACGGGAAGGAGGTGGGGAAGGTATAGTCAAAGGCCAGGGAGGTCTTCCATACCTGCGGCATCTTGAACTTGGGATCCACGGCGTTCACGGCGGAAGGGACAACACCGGATTCAGGAGATACGGTGGTGGGATATCCAAGCTTCTGGAGCTTGTTCAGGAGAGCAGAGATGGTAGCTTTTCCATTTTCGTCAGTGACAAGACCACCGGCGAACTCATCCATGGTGAAGTCCATCTGCTTGGCTTTGTCGGCATTAATCTGGGCCTGATACTGAACCAGACCGCCGTTGGTGGGCATGTTGGTGAAGAACACCAGGGGCAGACGGCCGCTGAACAGACCGGTACCACCACGAACCTTCAGACTCTTGTTGCCAAACACATCCCAGTTGAAACCAAGACGAGGGGAGAAGGTCACCTTAGCAGTGGGCCACTTACCGGTGTCGATATGGGTTTCCTCATAGTTGTTGGCCTTGGGATAGAAGGTGAGCTCCTTGATGGCGGCATTGGTGATAAGGTCTCCGTTGTTGAAGAACAGACCGTCCATGCGGAGGCCGTAGGTGAGCTTGAAGTTGTCGGTGGCGTTCCACTCGTCCTGGGCATAGATACCGGCCTTATAGAACTGTACGCGGGCAGCAGGGTTCTGCTCTCCGTCGTAACCGTAGGTGAGGTTCACAATCTCGGGTTTGGCACCGTTGATGAACTCAGTCACGGAGTTGTAACGATAGTAACCGGTACCGTTACGCATATAGGCGTTGTCGGCCATCTGGTACTCGAAGTTGATACCTCCGGTGATCTTGTGCTTACCAAGGTACCAGGTGAGGTCGTCCTTTACGTTGGCAACGGTGTTGTGCACAGCGTTGTTCCAGGTGAAGAGCTCATAACCCAGAGCCATGTAGATGTTAGGATCTGCGCCCTCTTCGCGCACGTCACCATCCAGGATGTCGATGTGCGGGAACTGCTCGGAGTTGGAACCGCGGACATCGTCAAGCTTGGAGAAGGTAGCCAGGAACTGGTTGGAGAGATTGTCCGTGAGACGGCTGTTCAAATCCAGAGACCAGGTGTGCACAATGTTCTCCATGGAATACATGGAGTTGACAAAGGACATGGAGCTCTTGGACATACGGGCATCTACCATACGGCTACCGGCATCCATGGAGGAAGCATTGGGTGCCTGCCAGTATTTGTTGATGGTGTAGTTGTAACGCAGGGCCAGGTGATGCTTCTGGGTGATGTTCCAGTCGATACGGGCCAGAATCTTAGCGTTGCTCTCGTTAGCCGGGAAATTGCTCCAGGAACCGGTTTCGTAACCGTACTTTTCCTTCACGAAGTCAGAAACTCTCTTGAGGTCTGCATTGGTGGTGCGGGAAACGTAATTGTCAGGGTCTGCCTTACCGTTATCGGAAGCCCTCCAGCGGTTTACGACGGAAGGAATCTTGGACATTTCGGCGTTGACAAAGAAGAAGAGCTTGTTCTTGATGATGGGACCGCCAAAGGTGAAACCGTAGGTGGTAGTGCGATCTTTTTCACGGGCGCCGGAAATCTGTTCACCGTAGATGGTGTCACCGCGCAGGAACTCGTTCTTGTGATATACATAAGCCGTACCCTTGAAGGTGTTGGTACCGGACTTGGTGATAGCGTTCACACCACCACCGATGAAGTTGGTCTGGCGAACATCGTAGGGGCTAATCACAACCTGGAGTTCTTCGATGGCGTCGATGGAGATGGGGTTGCCACCGCCAGGGAGTTTATCGTTAAGACCGAAGTTGTTGTTGAAGTTGGCACCGTCAACGGTGAAGTTGGCGGTACGGCCATCGGAACCGGCGAAGCTCATACCGTTACCGCCGTAAGGAGAAAGGCGGGTAACATCGGTGATGCTACGGTTAACGGTAGGGATAGCCGTGATCTGGGCGCTGTTGATGTTGGTCACAGCACCGGTGCGCTCCTGAGCGGCGAACTTGGAGGTAGCGTCTGCTACGATCACAGTTCCCTCGAGGAACTCAGAAGACTCGGCGATTTTGGCATTCAGGCTGAACGTCTCGGCCAGCTGGAGGGTAATGCCAGTGTAGGCGGCGTCCTGGTAACCCAGGCACGTGAAGTCCACCTTGTAGGGACCGCCGGGACGCATACCCTGGATGGTATAACGGCCGTCGGCGTTGGTGACTGCACCATAGACGGTACCGGAGGGCTCGTGGAGGGCCACAACGGCAGCGCCAATGACAGGTTCGCCGTTCTGGTCAACCACGCGTCCGGAGAGGGAGGACGTGGTCACCTGAGCAAAGGCGACAATACCCGCAAACATAGTAATGAATGCGAGCGAAAGGCTTTTAAAAGCTTGTCTCATAAATTTTTGAAAAATAAATATTGATACTAACAGTATTTTCCAACCGAATCAAAGCACAAAGATACTAAGTTTTCGGAAAATAAAAAAGCGAACTCCGAAGAATTCGCTATAAATCAATCTAAAGATTGAAGGCCTTCTGAATGGCCGGAACACTGTCCAAAAGTTCCCAGCCAAAGAATTGGACAATCTTCTCTTTTCCCTGCACCTTCACGGTCTTCTGGAAAGGCTTTCGGCCCATATGACCGTAGGCCGCCGTGGGGGCGTAAATGGGATTCTTGAGCTGGAATTTTTTAATGATGGCAGCGGGCCGAAGATCAAAAAGTTCCTGCACCTTGGCAGCAATCTCTCCGTCGGACAGACCCTTGGCTGCGGTGCCGTAAGTATCCACGAATACGCTCACGGGCTGGGCCACGCCAATGGCGTAGGCCAGCTGCACCAGGCACTCGGAAGCCACGCCGGCGGCCACCAGGTTCTTGGCAATGTAACGGGCGGCGTATGCAGCGCTGCGGTCCACCTTGGACGGGTCTTTCCCGGAGAAGGCTCCGCCGCCGTGGGCGCCCTTGCCACCGTAGGTGTCCACGATGATCTTTCGGCCGGTAAGACCGGTGTCTCCGTGGGGGCCGCCAATCACGAACTTGCCCGTGGGGTTCACGTGCAGGATGAAGCTGTGGATAAGGCGGGCGGTATTCTCGGGAAGCTGGGCCTTGAGACGAGGGATGAGGATGGTCTCCACGTCAAAACGGATCTTGCTGCGCATAGCCTCGTCCACGGTGGCCTGGCCGTACTGGGCCACGGCTTCCTCGTAGGACATCTTGCCCAGGCTCTCGGGCACAAATTCGTCGTGCTGGGTGCTCAGGACAATGGTATGGACCTTCACCGGCTGGTGGGTGGCACCGTCGTATTCAATGGTGAACTGACTCTTTGCATCGGGCCGAAGATAGGGCATCAGATGCAGCTCGTTGTGACGGATTTCGGCCAGAATCTCCAGGATTTTATGGCTCAGGTACAGCGGCAAGGGCATATAGTCCTCGGTGTCCCGGCAGGCATAGCCAAACATCATACCCTGGTCGCCGGCGCCCTGCTCCTCTTCCGTGGCGCGCTCCACACCGCGGTTGATGTCGGCGCTCTGCTCGTGCAGTGCGCTCAGCACGCCGCAGCTGCTGGCGTCAAACATATAGTCGGCCTTGGTATATCCAATCTTGCGGATGGTATTGCGGACGGTGTTCTGGATGTCTACGTAGGCTTCGGCCTTTACCTCACCCATCACCACCACCATACCGGTGGAGCAGAAGCTCTCGCAGGCCACCTTGGCCTCGGGATCCTGCTTGAGGAATTCGTCCAGGATGGCGTCGGAAATCTGGTCCGCCACTTTGTCGGGGTGTCCCTCACTCACCGACTCGCTTGTAAACAAATAGTTTTTAGCCATATAAATAAAAAATTAGCCCCGAGCATACGCGGAGGCTAAAAACACAAAACACTGATATGAAATGTAATTTTAGCATTTTTTAACGTGGTTGCAAGCAGCCAAATCTATCCACATATGTTTTTTGGGGCGGCAAAGGTAATACCTTTTTTTGAATCCGCAAAATTTTTAACGGTATTTCCCCTTATTTATATCTCTATCGTCTCTACGTGAACATTCTGCTCGTTCCACGTCCAGTCCGAAATAGTGGTATAACTGCACCAGTATTTGCGGACATACAGCTCAAAGACGCCGTCCTTTCCGGGATTGTTATGAATATAAAGGTAAATGGGGTACGCGGCTTTGGAAACATCCACCGTATACAACAGATTATCCGAGCAATCCAGGCTGTAGAGTTTGCTGCATCCGGCAGGAATGCTGAAGGAAGAAATCTGGTTGTGGGAGCAGTCAATCTCAACCAGTTTGGTAGCATCGCCGGGAAGGCAAAGCTCTGTGAGCCGGTTATTCTGACATTTCAGATAGCCAAGATTGGGGGCCGATGTCAAATCCAGCTTGTCCAGGTTGTTGTTATAACAGCGGAGAGAGAGTATACTGGAGCCGGGGGCCAGGGTGCCGCTAAGCTTGCAATTGGAACAGGAGAGACTCACGAGATTGTTCTGGGACGGAACGATGAGCGTCTCCAACGGATTGTCGTCGCAGGTTACGTACTCGGCGGCCGCCATTGGCGAGAGGTCCAGGCTCTTGAGCTTGTTCTCTGAGCAGTCGAGTGTATTGAGTGCCGGGGCATGAGACAAATCCAGAGAGGTGAGCTGTCCCTCCTGACACAAAAGGACTTCCAGGCTCTTGCTGTCCGGGGCCAGGGATGTCCACAGGTTATTTTTGCAGTATAAGCGAGTAAGTTTCTTGCACACGGAGAGGTTCTTCAAGTCCTTTAACTGATTGTTGTTGGCGTTGATGAAGATCAATGCGGGGAAAAGCGACAAGTCCAGGGTCTCCAGACTGTTATTGGAGCAGTCCAGTTCAATCAGATTGGGAAGGGTTCCCGTATTCAACGCAGTAAGATCGCAGTTCTGGCAGGTGAACCACTTGAGTTCCTCAAAAAAGGAGAACTCCGACCAGTCCGAAAAGTGACGTCCGGAAACATCCAGACGGGTTACGTTTCGCAAACTTCGGACGGGGATGGTTCCGTCTCGCCGGCGAAGATCCAGATCGTCCAGCAGCTGAAGGAATTCCGGGGTTACTTTGGTGGAGAGGTCGAAGTCCAGCTTTCCCTTCTGGTTCACCTTAATTGTGCAAGAGAGATTGTCCGGACCGGAAACGACAACCGTAGCCGTCCGTGATTCGCCGATAGCTGCATCTACCGTAATGATCACATTATCTTTGCCTTTTCCTTCCGTACGATTGAAATGAATCCACTCAATTTTACTCTGAGGGACTTGGCTGAGACTGATGGTCCAGTTGCCGTTGGTTTCAATGGTAACGGGGAATTGAGAGCCCGGATATTCGGCCGAAATCTCCTCAGGGGACACTTCCAAATAGGGAAGTTCAGGCTTTTGGCAGGCCTGGACAAGGAGAAGCAATAGGGCGAGACGGGAGAGGAAGCGGGGGAGTTTTTTCATGGTTATAGTTCGTTAAGTTCGTCAGAGTCCGTTGCGGTCCATTTCTCGCCTCAGATCCTTGTCCTTGATGGACTGGCGCTTGTCGTACTCCTTCTTACCCTTGGCCAGGGCAATCACCAGTTTGGCAAAGCCGTTGTCGGCTATAAAGAGCTTTACGGCCACGATGGTTAGGCCTTTTTGCTTATCGGCCTGTTGTAAGTGCCTGAGCTCTTTACGATTAAGGAGCAGCCGGCGGTCTCGCACGGGCTCGTGCTGACCCCAGCTGCCCCAGTGATATAATGCGATGTTCATGCCCCGAACAAAAAGTTCATTGCCCACAAAGAAGCAGTACGCATCCTGCAGCGAGCACTTGCCGGCGCGGATGGATTTGATCTCCGTTCCCACCAGCTGGATGCCGGCGGTATAGGTCTCCAGGAACTCGTAATCGAACGAGGCCCGGCGGTTTTTGATCTGTATGCTGCTCTTTGCTTTGGGCATGGGGGCGCAAAGATACTAAAAATATGGCTGACGGAAAACCCAATTTTCGGCTTTATAGGCCGCCATCTCGTCAAAAATGGGATCTCCTGCGTGCACGGTGATGGTCTTGTCCTGGAAAACCACCATGGGCTTGGTCTCCGGATTGTACACTTCCCATTTGAATTTCTTAGTGTTGGGCACGCCATCCTTGGCGAAGGAAACCCATACGTCACTCATGAAGTCGGCGAACTTGTAGGCGCTCTTGTCGCAGCCCACCATGAATCGGCCCAGCCAGATGTTGTTGAACACGAAGGGCATTTCTGTGCAGTGGTTGGTGCCAAAAGTGCCGTCCATGAGTGTTGAAGGCTTATTGAAGATGTACAGATACTGTTTGGTATTCCCCATGTTGTAACGGTTGTCGGCGTTGGCAAACACGGCCGGGAGCATGTTGTTCTCGGCAAAATTGCAACCGATGATGGTGGGAAGGCCACCGGAAATCTCTGCCACGCGGGGGTCGGTCAGCTGGTAAGGAATGACTTCGCCATCGAATTCGGGCGAGAAGCTCATAACCGCACCAAAAGCGAGGAGGAAGGGATTATTGGGGTTCTTTTCGGCAAAATACTCGTTGGTGGCCTTGAGGAGGTCGGCATACGGGAGGGTCTGGATCTGATCGATGGTCTTTTCGTTGAGTCCCAACTTCTCCACCACCGCGCGTCCGATGCTCCGTGCCTCTTCCTTATCCACGAGGGAAGTCATGGAGCCGCTCTCGATGATGCCGCGGTGGAACAGGCCCTTGGCCGAAGGAGTGCCCAGGAGGATGTTCACTTTGCCGCCGCCGCCGCTCTGGCCAAAGATGGTCACGTTGTCGGGGTCTCCGCCAAAAACCGCGATGTTTTTATGTACCCACTCCAGGGCTTTCACCATATCCATCACGCCGGCAACGCCAGAGTATTTATATTTTTCACCGAAGTCGGATAAATCCATGTATCCCAAGAGATTGAGCCTATGATTGATGCTCACCAGCACAACGTCCTTCTTGGCCAGGTTGGTACCTTCGTAGAAGGGTAGTTCGTTGCTGCCGCCCATGGCGTAACCACCTCCGTGGAGCCATACCATCACGGGGCGCTTTTTGCCGTCGTTGATGCCTTTGGTCCAGACGTTCAGGTTCTGGCAGTTGTCGGACTGCACGCCGTCGTCCCACTGATAGAGGAAGGCTTCCGTATCATTGCCCCAGAGGAAACGGGGGGCCTGATGGCACTGGTTTCCGTAGTAGACAGCCGTCTGCACGCCTTCCCAGGGATCGGGGTCCTGGGGTGCCTCAAATCGGCCAGCCTTGGCATAATCAATGCCCTTGAAGGTGTAGATGCCGTCTTCGATGTAGCCGCAAAGGGTGCCGTAGGTAGTTTCTACCAGGGCGTCTTTGCTATTAAGGATAAGGGAATGCTCCGGATAACGGGAACAGCAGGCCGACAGGGTAAGCGCAGCCAGGATCAGGATGAGATACTTTTTCATAATCATCAGGTTTCGTTGTCCAACAAAAATACGTAAATTTGTGGAAATGAACAAGACAGAATTGTTACCGGACCGGCCGGGCATTCCGCCCATGGCCAAGTTGCCCGACCCGGAGGTGGTGGACCCCGCCGCCCTGGCCCGGGCATACTATGCCGGGGACATAGACCTCATCTGCGTCGTAGGCCCCACGGCCTCCGGTAAGACCCGCTACGCCGTGCAGTTGGCACATAAGATGAGATTCTCTCACCCCTTTGGGGTTCGGAATGACAGTGTCATACCGAGCGAAGCGAGCGTATCTCCCGAGATTATTTCCGCCGACAGCCGCCAGGTGTATACGGGAATGGACATTGGCACCGGGAAGGACCTCAACGAGTACGGAGACGTCCCCTACCACCTCATTGACATTGTACCGGCCGGCAGCAAGTTCAACATTTACCAGTATCAGGAGGCCTTTGCCAAGGTTTATGCCAATATCCGGAGCCGCGGGGTCATCCCCATTCTCTGCGGAGGATCGGGCCTGTACATTGAGTCCGTGACCCGGGCCTATAAGTTTGATAAACAGAACGGATTACCGGACGAGGCCCTTCCGCAAAATCCCTATTATATAGGTACGCTGGTAACCCGGGAAGAAAGGGTGGCCCGCATAGACCGCCGGCTGGAAGAGCGCCTGCAGGAAGGCCTGGTGGAAGAGATCCGCACCCTGCTGCAGACCATTCGGCCCGAAGACCTTCTCTATTACGGTCTGGAGTACAAGTTCGTTACCCAATACGTGTTGGGAGAACTCTCTTATGAAGATATGGTGGTTGCCCTGGGTAACGCCATCCATCAGTTTGCCAAGCGCCAGATGACGTGGTTCCGCGGTATGGAGCGCGATGGCGTCCAGATTCACTGGGTAAGACCCTAGTCCATCGACTGGCTGGTCTTGGCAGCCATAATTCTCATTCTGGAATAATCCTCCGGTGAGAGGGAGGAGAAGAAGTAGTCAATGGGATCCTTGACTTCTCCGTTGTGGTATACCTCAAAGTGAAGGTGAGGGGCGGTCACAAAGGTGGAAACACCCACCGTGCCCAGCACCTGGCCCACTTTGACGTACTTGCCCTGGGTTACCGAGATGTCTCCCAAGAGGCTGTACTTGGTTACATAACCGTTTCCGTGGTCAATCTCCACCTCGTTGCCCAGGCCCTTGCGGGAGCGGGTCACCTTGGTTACGCGGCCGGAGGCGGCGGCATATACCGGGTCTCCCTGCGGAGCAATCAGATCCAGGCCGTCGTGCTGTACCTGGAGGTCGTAGATGGGATTGTGCTTGACTCCCACGGAAGCACCCACCTGCACGTAGGACATATTGTTGAGCGGCAGGGTGAGCGGGGGTATGCTGTCTGCATTCTCCTGCAGGATGCGGAAAACTTCGGCAAAATTGTTGTCAATTTCGCGGGCCTTGGCCAGGAGGCTGTCGGACCGGCTGTAGGCCGTCTTCACATAATAGCGCTCCGGCAGGGCCTCGCTCTCCTGCACGCCCACGCCGCGGTAGCCACCCACTTCTTCCAGGGAAGGCGGCGGGGTGTCAAAGAGTTCTTCGTAGATGGCGTCGTCCCTTTCCATAAGGCCTTCCAGCACGTCTCCAATGAGCTCTTCCTTGGCCTTCATAGCCGAATACATATTGCTGTACAGGCGGTTTTCCCTTTCCAGGGCGCGCTCCTCCTTGGTGGAGAAGAACAGGGCAAAGAGCATATACAGGACTATCGCCATAGAAAGCGAGGCCACCGTATACCGGAGGATGGCCATCAGGATCCGCTTGGTCTTGCTGTCTTTCTTCTTGGCTGCCATCAGTTCTCCGGTTTTTTAACCATCTCGGCGTAGTCTTCGGCCGAAATGGTGAGGTCCATATATAAGGCGGGATTGACGTATTCCTTACGATACATCACTTCGTAGTGCAGGTGCGGTCCGGAGACCAGGCCCGTTCGGCCCGTAAGGCCCAGGCAGTCTCCTCGGGTTACCCGCTGGCCCAGCGTCACGTCTATGCGCGACATATGGGCATAACGCGTCTTGTAACCAAAGCCGTGGTCCACCTCCACGTGGGTACCGTAGCCGCCGCGCTCACGCGATACCTTTACCACTACACCGTCTCCGGTGGCGTAGATGGGATTGCCGGGCGGACAGGCAAAGTCCATACCCGTGTGGCGTTTGCGATAACCCAGAACGGGATGCAATCTATAGCCGAAGGGACTGGACATACGGTAGGTGGAAGGGTCTGTATTCACGGGAGAAATGGCGGGGATGTGGGAAGCCAGGTCACCGGCCGTACGCTGGAGGGTGGACACGTCGTCAAACGACTTGGACTGGATGTACACGCGTTTTTCGAGCTGGTCCAGACGGCGGGCAATGCCCAGAACGGCCGTTCCTTCCAGGTCTTTGTAACGGGCTTCTCCACCCAGGCCGGAGCGGCGGATGGCTTCCGGAATCTCGTCCAGGCCGTACACGGAACGGTACACGCGGTCGTCTCTTTCTTCCATCATCGAGAGGAGTTCCTCGTAGCGGTCCAGCTGCTGGGACATCTGGTCGATGCGGGTGTTCCACTCTGCATTCTTGTGCCTCAGCATAGACGTTTTGGGGAGGTCTTCCTTCATCACGGACACTCTTACCCACATAAAGAGCAGGAACAGAAACAGACCGGCGATGCTTACTACCAGCACCTGCCAGCCCTGGATACGGGTCTCCTCCTGGACATCCACCATCAGGGTCTCCGGGTTCATCACGTATTTCTTTCTGCCCTTTGCCATTTTTATTGTAAAGCCTACAAAGGTAACAATTTTCTTGTAAACCCGGTCTCTCTTGCATATTCTATGCCCTCCTTCAAGGTTTTTCGTGGAAATTTGTGTATTTTTGCAAGTTATATCTTATAGATAATAGAAACGTACTCAATATATGACATCTAAAGAAATCCGCCAGAAGTATCTGGACTTCTTCGCCTCCAAGGGACATACCGTGGTCCCTTCGGCCCCTATGGTCATCAAGAACGACCCTACCCTTATGTTCACCAACGCGGGTATGAACCAGTTCAAGGACATCTTCCTGGGTAATACCGCCCCCAAGTTCCCCCGCGCAACCGACTCCCAGAAATGCCTCCGCGTGAGCGGCAAGCACAACGACCTGGAAGCCGTGGGTCACGACGGCCGTCACCACACTATGTTTGAGATGCTGGGCAACTGGAGCTTTGGAGACTACTTCAAGACCGAGGCCATTGACTGGGCCTGGGAGCTCCTTACGGAAGTGTACAAGATTGACAAGACCAAGCTGTACGCCACCGTGTTTGAAGGATCCGAAGAAGACGGAACCACCCTGGACACCGAAGCCCAGGCCGCCTGGCTCAAGCACCTGCCGGCAGACCACGTGCTCACCGGCAACAAGCACGACAACTTCTGGGAAATGGGAGACACCGGCCCCTGCGGCCCCTGCTCCGAGATTCACATTGACCTCCGCTCCGACGAAGAGATTGCCAAGGTTCCCGGCCGCGAGCTCGTGAACGCAGACAACGACGAAGTCATTGAAATCTGGAACCTGGTGTTTATGCAGTATGAGCGCAAGGCCGACGGTCACCTGGAGTCCCTCCCTGCCAAGAGCATCGACACCGGTATGGGCTTCGAGCGCCTGTGTATGATTCTCCAGAACAAGAAGAGCAACTACGAGACGGATGTCTTCTCCGGCCTCATTGGCCAGGTAGAGGCCCTCTCCGGACATAAATACGATGAAGGCGGCAACGTAGAAGTGGCTATGCGCGTAATTGCAGACCACGTGCGCGCCATTGCCTTCTCCATTGCCGACGGCCAGCTGCCTTCCAACGTGAAGGCCGGTTATGTGATCCGCCGCATCCTGCGCCGCGCCGTGCGCTACGGCTACACCTTCCTGGGCTTTGCCGAGCCTTTCCTGTGCCGCCTCATCCCCCAGCTGGTGGCCGATATGGGAGAAGCCTATCCCGAGCTCAAGGCCCAGCAGAAGCTCATCACCAACGTGATCAAGGAAGAGGAGAACGCTTTCCTGCGCACCCTGGACCGCGGTATCCGTATGCTGGAAGACAATATGGCCAAGAACGCCGCCACCAAGACGGTGGCCGGCGCCGATGCCTTTGAACTGTACGATACCTACGGATTCCCCATTGACCTCACCCAGCTCATTGCCTCCGAGAAGGGCTACACCGTGGACCTGGAAGGCTTTAACGTGGAGCTCCAGAAACAGAAGGAGCGCGCCCGCAACGCCACCGCCAACGAGTTTGGAGACTGGATGATCTTTGGAGAGGCCGATGTGGTCTTTGAAGGCTACGACACCCTGCGCGTGGAGGGAGCCCGCCTCCTGAAACAGCGCACCGTGAAGCAGAAGAACAAGGAACTGTTCCAGCTGGTCTTTGACCGCACTCCTTTCTATGCCGAAATGGGCGGCCAGGTAGGTGACACCGGCTTCATCGAGGGTGAAAACGGAGAGCGCATCCAGATCCTGAACACCGTCAAGGAGAACAACCTGACCATTCACCTGGCCGAGCGCCTGCCTTCCACCAGCACCCAGGCCTTTACCCTTATGGTAGACAACAGCCGCCGCCGTCACATCCAGAACAACCACACCTGCACCCACCTGCTGCACCAGGCCCTGCGCCTGGCCCTGGGTACGCACGTGGAGCAGAAGGGCT
>JAEEGK010018002.1_pt1 | contig 15324 bp, 11 predicted proteins | sample 8958771 | NCBI WGS metagenome assembly JAEEGK01 (sample SAMN16246547, study PRJNA631951) | gut metagenome | biome: gut microbiome; feature: rumen; material: SC-attached | host: Bos | place: Iran: Karaj | collected 2018-10 | reverse complement strand
TATTATATTTGTATGAAAGTTTTTTTTTCAATATTTGTTAAATATTTTTTTTTAATTTAATTGTGATTTATTTAAAAATGAATCTACTAATGTTGTTGTTTTTTTAAGTTCTAAATCTGTATTATGAATTATTTTATCAAATAATTTATGTTTTTTTTCTAATTTTTGTTTTTGAATAATTCTATTCATTTTCTTTTTTTTCTGTTTATTTCTTATCATTTTCATTAATGATACATAATCAAAATCTTTTTTATCAGACATTAATCTATCAAAATAATCATTAAATTTCATTGTACTATATTTTTCCATTTCAATACCTTCATTTAAATATTCATCACTTTTAATAGTAACTTTATTATCAATTTCAGTAAAACATTTATCACATTTATTAATCATAAACTTTTCATATTTTTTAATATCACAAACACGATCTTGAAATTCTTCATAACGATAATTTGTATCATTATATAATTTATCTATTGAATTTATTAAATTTTTAGTTTTTAATATTGGAGGTAAATTTTTATTTTTATTTGATGAATTAATACGAGAACTTAATGATAAAGAATTATAATTTTTTATAAATGAAGTTGAATCATCATCATTTGTTGAAATATTTGTTAGAAAAAGGCCAGATGAATTTTTCTTTGAAGAATTTTGTTTAATTGGGTTTATTTTTCTTTTTATTTTTAAATTAAATATTCTTTTTTCTTTATTTGGAGTTATTTTTTCTATTTTTGAAATATTGAAACTTGTTTTTAATGAAAGATGATTTAAATTTGAAAATATTGAATTACTTGTTTTTTTAATTGGTTTTATATGAGAATAATACTTTTTTTTCTCTTGTAATTGTAAAACTCCATTTTTTACTGATTCAATGTAGCTTGTTGCTAATTTAGGAATTTCTGGTAAATTTTCACTAAATCTTAAAGAATTAAATGGATTAGTATATTTTAATTTTTTTATTATTGTTTCATTTGACATATATTGTTTTTTTTTATTATATTTAGTATTTTATTTTTAATTTATGTTAATTAAATAAAATTATAATAAAATTATTTTTTTAAATTGTTTCTCTTAACATAGTTTCTAAAGTTAAATTAATTAAACCTAATTTTTTAAATAAAATTTTAAAACCATATGTTCCTCCAATTGATATTATACACCAAGGTAAAAACTCTTTAATTAATATATTCATATAAATATTATTTTTAAAATTATAAAAATACCCTGGTAATAAAATCATTGAAATAAAATAAATTAAACATAATAATCTTATAAATGATATTTTAAATTCAGTATGATTCCATTGAGTTTCTTTAGTAATTGAAATTTTATCTATTAATGATATATCATTTAAGTCATTTGAAAAACTATTATCATTATTTATTTCATCATTATCAAAATTATATTGTGCCCAAATAGAATATTTATCAAGACAAATGTATTGTAATTCATATTTAAATCCTAAAAATGCAAAAAATATACTATAAAAAGGAAGAGTTGTAAAAAATGAATAATTTGAAAATGATAAATCTTCTGAAATTGTTTTTGTTTTATTTTGATTTTTTAAATCTTCAATTATTAATTTTTCTTCATTGAATGTATAGTTATATGTTACAATTTCACATAAAAATATAAATATTAATATTAATAAGATTATTCTTAATTTACTTCTAATTATTTTAAAGAATTGATTACTATTTGAAAAATTTATCTTAATAACATAATATAATAGATAATAAATAGAAAATGAAAAAAGGATAGAAAAAATAATTTCACTAATTGATATTAATCCTAAAAAAAATTGATTTAATGGTAATAATAAATTATAAATAATAAAAAAAATAAATAATATAATTTTTTGATTCATTTTTTTTTTGGATATTTTTTTCATGATAATCTTCCAAGTAACATAAAAAAATATTGGGGATAAGATCAAATTTTGAGAGGGGAAAGAATATGAATATTTTTCAATATAATAAAAATTAATTTTTTCACTGTAGTAAAGAGGGTAATTTCTATATATTAATTGAAGAAATCCAGATATAAATTTTGAAATTAAAATGATTGAATATAAAACAAAAGATTTATATATATTTGAATAATTATATATAAAAAGGAGAATAATATATGATATATATTCATTATTACAATATTTATAAAAGAAAATATTTATTTGAAGAAATTTTCCTTGTTTTAAATAATTATGTAAAATTAATTGAGTTGAAATTGATGGTGTATATGAAATATTATATAAAAAATAAAAACCAATTAAAAAAGTCATATTCATTAATATAAATATTATAACATTTATTCTGGAGATTCTTAAACTTGGGGAATTTGTTTGTTTAAAGTTCATTTTTTATAATATTTAAAAAATAAAAAAGAGAATATTAAAATTTAAATAAGAATTTATTTTATATTTTTATTAAAGTGAATCATAATAATTATTTTGTTTATTATAAACAGATATAATTGATTCTTCATCATCTTTTTTATTAAATTCTATGTTTTGACTCTTAAGAAAATTGGGGATTAGCAAAAACTTTTCATTATAATATGTACTTATTGCTTTAAAAATAAAGCAAATTAGATTTAAAACAAAACACAAAAAATAATAATCATGAAAATCAAAATTTTTTATTAAACTTATTTGATATACCAAACATATTAGACTAAAAATAAAATCATTATAATATGTTAAAATTATAATTGAAATTATTAAACAAATAAAAATAAAAATGCAATTTTTATATACTACCAAAAAAGTATTAATTAAAATTACTATATTAAGTGCAAAATATAAACTTAATGAGATTGAAAATGCAAAAACATTAAAAATATTATCATAAATTATACCTTTTTCTTTTTCTTTATAATTACAAAATGAAATCGATAAAAAAATTGTACTTATAGTTGATAATGTTATTAATAAAATAAATTTCATATCATTGCCATTTGGAGTAAAGTAATATGTTAAAAAATAAAAACTTAAGAAATAAAATGATGAAGTATACAAAGATGAAAAATGAGAATAAATAATTTTTTTTGTGTCTTCTTTTTCATTTATTATTGTTAAATAATTTTGTAATAATGTAACTAATAAAAATAATGAAACAATAATAAAAATATTTTTAATCATGTAATATTGTTGATTAATTTTTGAAAATGAATAATTACAATAATAAAAAGAAAAATTTAAAAAAAATATTCCCAAAATATTCAAGTATAATATGTAATTTTTAGTATCGATATCAATATTATTAAATGTATATTTGATTGTTTTATTTGGAATATTATTTATTTTTATTGATTCTTCATCAAAACTTATTATACTATTTTCATAAAATGAATTTCTTTTCATTAATTATTTTATACAATATTTAAAATATTCGTTTAATAATTAAATTTATATTTTAAAATATGAATAAAAATACTATTATTTATTCAAAACTTCAATTCCAAAATTTATAAACAAAGAAGAAATTTCAGTAATAATAACACAAATATTTAAAATATATATTGTTTTACCATTAGTTATATAATCATATAAATCTTTTCCAATATATAAATTTTGATATATTAAAAATAAAATAATAGAAGATAAAATTATATTTAATATTGAAAAAAGTTTATGAACATGAATATCATATATTAAATTAAAAACAAATTCTCTAATTCCAGCTAAACCATTTAAAATTAATCCAACAACTATACTAATATTTAATATATAATAAATATTTGAATTTATAATTAAAATTCCAGAATAAATTTTGATTAAATGAATAATATAAAAAAATGCAAAAGCAAATAAAATTAAATTCAAAAACATAACAGTTAAAAATAAATAATGAATAATTTTATTTTCTTTTTTTTCTGTTATAGATTCATTACTTAAAATAGAACTTCTAATTAATAAATGTTGAGTATCTTCATCTTCTAAATCAAATTCTTTTTCTTCATAATATTCAGGATTATATGTAAATAAAATTTGTTCTTCTGGATAAGAATAACTCATTAAACATATATTCAAAAATGAATTATATGATAATGATATTATTTTTTTGTTTATATTGACTTTAATATTTTTGTTTTTTAAAATTTGAGTATATCTATTTTTTTCTTTTTCATTGACTTTAATATTTGATTCTGATATAATTTCATATTTCATTTATTTATTTATTTTTATTTGTAAATATATATATTAAAAAAATTATTTAATTCAATATATCTTCTAAAAGATTTTCTTTTGTTTCATTTTTATTATTAAGAATATTTTGTGGTTTACGTTTTTTAGAAATTAACTTTTTTTCTTTTTTATTTTTTTTATAATTTTCTATTATTTCTATTATTGTCTTAGAATTTTTTATCATTTCTTCAGCTTCATTTAATAATTCTAAATTATGATTATTAATATTATTATCATTAATTTCTTCATTTGATTGTATTTTATTATTAGTTGAAACATTTTTCATTTCTTTATCTTCTTTTTTAATTTCTTTAGTATCATTTTTATCTTTTTTTATATCATCATCATAAAATCCTTTTGGTAATTCTACAACATTATCATCAATTGTTTCTTTATCAAAATTTAATAAATTTTCTTTAATAATTTCAATTTTATTATTATCAATATTATTAATATTTTTATCTTTTACATTATTATTATTTTTATTATCATTATTTTTTTCAGTTATATTATTTTTTATATTTTCAACTTTTTTTTCATCATTATCTTTTAATTTCATTAAATACTTTTTAACATTATTAATATGTTCTTCACTCCTAACATGTTTAAAATTAAATTGATTTAAATTTTTAACACTAACAGAACAAACTTCACAAATTATTGATTTATCACCAAAAGAAGAAAACTTAGCAAATTTTGGTAAATTAATATTCATTATAATTCTACAAAAATATATTAATATAAATAAAAATTATTATTATTTAAAAAAAATAATGTCAGAAAATAAAGAAAATAAACCAAAAAGATCATCTTTAAAAAATTCAAAACCAATGAATCCAAATGAGATTTTAGCATATTCAAAAAAGAGAAATAGTGTAAGTTGGAAAATTGGTTCAAATTTAAATTTTCCTGAAGTAAAAGCAAAGTTTGATATTGAAAAAAAAGAAGAAAATGAACATGATAAACAATTTAAAGAGGCAAGAAGAAAAAGTATTAAAAATGAATTTTCACATGCTAAAGAATTATTAAAGAATAATAAAGAAATTCTGGAAATTGAAAATGAAGAAAATGATGATATAAAAGAAAATACTCATAGAAATGAACATATTAAAGATGATAGTGATAGTGATGATGAGAAGTAAGTTTTAATTATTGGTGTTTTAGTTATTAAATTAAAGGACAAAAATTTATTTTATTTCTTAAAATATTTATTTATTAAGTAAATGAATATAAAATATTAATTAATAAATGAAAATATTTTTTAACTATATCAATATATAAAAATATTATATAATTTTGTTGTTAAAAAAAGAATTATTTTTTTTAATAATGTATAATTATTTATTTATATTTCTTTACTAAATTAAAATACTTATGATTATATATAATTCAATTATTTTAAATAAAAATAATAAAGTAAATTATATTTCAAAAAGTTAATAATGGATTATTTATTATTAAATATTATTTTATTTAAAAAGATATTAAATGTTTATTTTTTTATTAATATATGCTTATAATTTAAATATCGACAAATTGAAACTTTTATTTATTTATTTTTATATATATTATTTAAAAAAAATATATTTAACAAAATTATTTTAAATAAATTCATAACCAAAAAAAAATTCAAAAAAATTACAAAAAAAAAACAATTTATGCATGAATAAAAATACCTCCAAAAATAATAAACTAAAAAAAAAATAAAAATTATAAAATAAAAAAAATAATATATATATAATATTATTTAAATAACAAATAAAAAAAAAGAAAAAATTAAATAATGGAATCACCAGATTTTGTATTTATATTTATCCAAGAAGTTCTCCCAGTAAGAACAAAAAGACGAATAGTAATGTTGCAAACAGCATTAGATCAACTAAACATAGAAAGTAGATCTCCTCATGAAGGAGAAACTCCAATAGACTTAATAAAAAAAGGTGATTTTAAGCCTCAATTTTTATTAGTAAATATAGAACATCCTGATTTAGAACAAATATTAACAGCAATGAAAGATAATTATCCTTCAACTTCAATAATTTTATTATATCCACCTTCTGAAATGGAAGAATTACAAAAAATACAAGAAAAATATCATATTAAATATTATATTGAAGGTAATAATATAAATACTTTTGCTTTAAATAATTTGTTTTTAAAAGTAAGAAGTGATAGAGCATTTATGCAAAAAAATCAAAATTCTAATCAAAGATATACTTTAATTCAAAGTTTAGGTCATGGTGCTTCATCTAATGTTGATTTATATTATGATAATGTTTTAAATAGAAAAGTAGCAATTAAAAAAATTCAAGTTGAAGGAATGAGAGAAATGGATGCTGATAATAGAATAAATAAAGAAGTTGAAAATATGAAAAATATAAAAATTCCAACATCAATCGAATTTTATGATTTTGAAATAGAAAATGATAATCGTTTCATTTATATGGAATATGCCGATAAGGGAACATTAGATAAACAAATACATACATATTTACTTAACGGAGGTAAATTTTCAACAGAACAAATATTTGATTATTTATGTGATATAATGTTAGCACTTTTTGCATTAAATAATAAAGGAATGATACATAGAGATATAAAAAGTGAGAATATTTTATTAAAAAATGAAACAATTAATAATGAAAATTACATAATTGCAAAATTAAGTGATTTAGGTATTAGTAGACAAATTGATGGTGTGATTGGATCAATGACTTTATGTGGAACACCATATTATGTTAGTCCTGAAATTGCAGCTGGTGAAAAAAGATATGATTATAATGTTGATATTTGGTCTTTAGGTGTTGTTTTATATGAAATGGTTACTTTAAGTTTACCTTGGTATGATCCTAATTTATATTCTCAAGATTTATTTAAATTAATGTTTGCTACTAAATATCCTGCTTTACCAGAAAGTACTGATCCTTATTTAAAATATTTAATTAGTATTATGTTAAAGAAAGATCCTATTAGAAGAGCTAATTTAACTGATATTTTAAAATTAGATTTTGTTTATGATAAAGTTACTAAAATTATTAAGAAATATAATTGGGAAAATGTTAAAGAATTTGAAGGAATTAAAAAATTCGAAAATGATATTAGACCATGTTATCTTTTTTTTAAATTATTTACACAAGATGAATTTGATACTCTTTTAGATGCTTGTAAATTGTGTTCTTATTCTTTATCTTGTTCATATAAAACTGGTTATTTTAGTTATCCTATAAGATGTAAAAAAGGAGATGTTCTTTTAGAAACTTTTGAAAATATTAAAGAATGGGAAAATGAAAGTTTAACTTATAAAGAAGAGAAACCTAATAATTTATTAAAAAAAATTTTAATGAGTGGTGCAATTATTCCACTTTCTCATAATATTAAAGATATTCAAAATGAAGAAGAAGTTGAAAAATTTGTTAATGATATGATATTAAATGCTAGTAATTATTATTTTAAATTTCCTTTAATGATGTTTGAAAATATTAGTGGTAATGTTGATAATCCACAAATATGTTATTATACTATTTATAATGAAAAAAAAAATCCTGATAATATTGATTTTTTAGCTTTGTCTAATTTTATTTTAAAACAAGGAAAATGTTTAATTAAAAGTGAAAGTTTAAAAGATCCATTTACAATATTAACAATTGATAAAAGATATATTAATTTTAAACAAGGAATTTCTTATTTTAAAGATTGTGATATTTTCAAAATTCCTTATACAGAAAAAAATAAATCAAGATTAGCATTTTTATTAAATGTATATCAAATAATGATAATTCATCATTATTTAAATATAGTTCAAAATAATAATAAAAGTAAAGCAGGATTATTAAGTTATTTTAAATATAATATTGGAATAACATATCAATTTAAAAATTTTACTTTAAATAATTTAGAATTAAAACATGTTGTTTTTAGGAATAATAAACCAGTTCCAGGAAGTTATATGAGATTATTATATCAAAGTGATCAAAAATGTAATTTACTTCCTAATTTTGATGACTTAAGACCTTTATTAATTTTATATGATTTAACTGAATTTGAATCAGATGATTTTACTTTTAAATTCTTTAATGAAAAAGAAGTTGATGAACAATTAAATGATATTGTTTTTAAATTTATTCAAAATCATATTTATTATCAAGATGATGAGTTTTATATTGGAAAATTTATTAAACCTTATATTAGTGATTTTGGAACAAATAATACTCCTGAAAATCCAGAAAGATTTTTAGAATTTTTGTTAAAATATCTTATGATGCATAGAGATTTTACTACTAAAGAACCTATGAAACCTTATAAAATTAGAATTAGTGAAAATGATATGAAAAATTTTGATTTTTTTGATTTGAAATTTATTAATTTTGTTGCGAATGGTTTTGTTAAAGTTAAATATGTTTAAAAATTTTTTGGATTATTTTTTTTCTCTAATTTATGAAAAAGGTAAAATTATATAAAATATTTTAATATTTATAAGACTTGTCAAAATTTAAAAAAGTATTAAATGTTATAATTTTTATTTTTTTTTTTTTATTTTTAGAGAATTGTATAAATTAAAATTAATAAATAATTAATAATTGTATTTTTTTATATTTGAATTTCATTTGGAATTGTTTTATTTAAATTATTTAATACTACAACATAACCTAATAAAGAATGTTTTACAATTTTAATAATATCAGAATATTTATTACATAATTTATAAATAATTTTTGCAACTTCCTCTTTTGAATTAAAAGTTTCTTTTATTATTTTTTTACAATTCCAAATTTTTTCACTAATCTCTTCAATTGCAAATGATTTTTTATTTAAAAGTAAAAAAGTTTTCATTTGTATTAAAATTTCTCTATAAATTTTAGAATAATCTTTTTTTTCATTAATACTAATATTATAATCTAAAATTTCATTAGAAACTTTAATCGCTTCTTCTTTTTTTCTTAATTTTAAAAGTAAATCAGAAGAAATATATTTATGAAGAATTTTATTATCATTTTTTTTATTATTATCATTATCATTATTATTTTTTTCTTTTTCATTATTTTCATTTACCATACTTAAAGCGTCTCTTAAAATTTGACTTTTAATATCATTTTTAATAATAGTTGTTTCAAATGTAGATGCCATTTTTTCAGGCGGATTTGGAATTTCATAAATTGGGATTTCATTACATTCTTTTTCATAATCAAAATCATGATGCCATGTATTTTCTTTAAGAGAATTAAATTTTAATTTAATATTATTTTTTTCAAGAAATTTTAAATGATAATCATTAACAATTCTTGTTAATATACTTTTAAATATTTTTTTCCTAAAAATACTTTGTTGATTTGTTAATGGTTTATAAATTGGATGAAAATCTTCATTTTTATTAATGAAATTAATTGAAGTAAAATTGAAATTATCTTCATAATTTTTAATTTGTCTATTTTCAAAATCATTTGGAATATCAATTATTAAATCGTAATTATTATTATTATAATTTTTAATATTCATATCAAAAACACCTTCATTTGAGTTATTTTTTTTTTCATATTTAATAATATAAAAATGAGGAACAACATATAAAATTTGTTGAAAAATTTTCATATCAAATTTTCTATGAGTTGATGATTCAATTGAATTTCTAAAATAATCAAAAGAATTAGAATTATATTTTGATTTTAATTTATTTAAATTTATCATATTTTCAAGTGAAATAAATGAATTATAAAGAGATTTATAAGATAAAGGTAAAGGAAGTTCTCTATTATCTTTTATTAATTCTTCATATTTTAATCTAAGACATGATAAAGAATTATCTGATGGTTTAAAATGTTTACTTTCATTATTATTATTTCTTAAAAATCTATTTTTTCTTTCTTCTTTTAATTTTTCTATTACTTTTTTTGCATTGTCACTTAATGTTGGCATTTCATTTTTTTTTGTAAAAAATTCTTTATTATTACTTACACTATATCTACTTGAGAATGATAATTTTTCTTCATTATCATTTGTGCTTGTGTTTAATTTATCATTTATTAAATTTGAATTATTTTTTTTATTTTGATTTACTTTTTTATTTATTATTTCTTGAATTATATTTTTTGTTTTTGAAGATAATTCAAATTGATTTTTATTTTCAGTTTCATTAATATTTTTCTCAGGAGATGATAAATTTAAAGTTAATTTACTTCCTAAAGTATCAATTGTTGATTTCGATGATAATTCTTCTTTTTTATTTTTAAAATTTAAACCGCCTTTTACAGAATTTAAATTATCAATTTTTATTCTTTTATTTGTTCCAATATATTTTCCCGATAATATAAAATCTAATTCATGTTCTTCTGAATTTTCCTTTATATTTTTGGATATTGATTTATAAATATTAGGCTTTGTTGTTTTAAAAAGATTAGTTATCATAGGTTGCTTAGAATTTTTTTCCATTTAATGTTAATTAATTTATTAATTAAAATATCAGTCATTTTTTATAGTGCGGATAAATTTAAAATATTTTTTCAAAAATTGATAAAAAAATATATCAAATTATTAAAATTTTCTTTTTTATTTGAAAAGTTTTTATCCTTCATATTGAAAAATGAAACGAAAAGATAATTAAATAATAAAAATTTATTTATTAATAAAAAGTTTAAATAAAATCAAACTTTATAATAATTAAATACTAATTATAAAATCTTAAATTGTTTATCTAACATCTTAAAACAAATTTATAAAAATTATAATAGTTCCTATATTTAAAAAATAATATATTTTTAATTCATTAATTATTTTATTATAAAAGTTTATTAAAAAATTATATTATATTTTTAAAACTAAAAACAATAATTTCATAATTTGATATGACAGTAAATTAGTAAATAAAAATTAAATATTAATAATAAAAATGGGAATTTGTCACTCAAATAAAAATGAAGAATACAAAAATAATAGTATAGAAGAAAAAGACCAAACAACACGTCGTTCAGAATCATTATTATCAAATAAAACAATACCTGAAAAATATAAAAGAAAAGTAAACATAGCTCCAAAAAAATCAATGACTCAAACATCATCATCAAAAAAAACAAAGAAAAAAAATATAATAACAATAGATAAAATAAACAAAGAAAAAAGAGCAAAAACTTTAAATTTTTCTTTATCAAATGATTCAAATAAAAATAATTCAATAGAAAAAGATTTAGAAATAAACACACAATTAATAGTAAATTGTAATAATAAAAATCCAAAAGATGAATATAAAATAATAAAAAAATTAGGAAAAGGTGCATTTGGAACAGTATGGAAAGTAAAAAATATTCAAACAAATTTATTTAGAGCAATGAAAAAAATTCCAAAATTAAGAAATAATATGAATAATATAAATGAAATAATAAATGAAATAGAAATATTAAAACATTTAGATCATCCAAATATAGTAAAAATATTTGAATTTTTTATAGAAGCAGATGGATATTATATTATAACTGAATATTGTCATGAAGGAGAATTATTTAAATTAATTAAAAAAAAAGGTTTTTTTACAGAAAAAATTGCAGCTAATATTATGTATCAAATATTTCAAGCAATACATTATTGTCATGTTTCAAATAATATTATTCATAGAGATTTAAAACCAGAAAATATTATGATTGAATCTATTGATTATGAAACTGGTTTTTATAATATTAAAATAATTGATTTTGGAACTGCTAAAATAAGAGAAAAAGATAAAAGAGAAAATAAAGTTTTAGGAAGTTGTTTTTATATTGCACCTGAAGTTTTAAATAAGAAATATAATGAAAAATGTGATATTTGGTCTTGTGGTGTAATATTATATATTTTATTATGTGGAAATGTACCTTTTAATGGAAGAGATGAAAGAGATATTTCACAAAAAATTAAAATAGGAAAATTTGATTTAAATATTAGTCCATTTGATACAATATCAAATGAAGGAAAAGATTTAATTAAACAATGTTTAGAATTAAATGTTAATAAGAGAATAAGTGCAAAAGAAGCTTTAAATCATCCTTGGTTTGATTTATTAAAAACTAAAGAATATTTTATTAATGTTAATGAATATTTTATGAAGAAAACAATTAATAATTTAATTATGTATAAACCAATAAATAAATTACAAAAATTAGCTTTGACTTATTTTGTACATAATTTTGGAAATTTAAATGAAATTAAAAATATTAATAAAATATTTAATTTGTTTAATTTAAGTGGAAATGGTAAATTATCAAAAGAAGAAACTTATCAAGGATTAAGAAATTATTTAAATTATTCTTCAGAAGATAAAATAAATAAAAAAGTTAATAAAATTTTTAAAAATATTGATAATGATAATAATGGCTTTATTGAATATGAAGAATTTGCAAGAGCTGCTTTAGATAAAAGAATATTTTTAGATGAAAATGTTTTAAAATTTACTTTTGATTTTATGGATAAAGATGGTTCTGGGGAAATTTCTTTAAGTGAATTAAAAGAAATTTTTGGAGTTAAAGATGATAAAGAAAGTGAAATTTTATTAAAAGAAATTATTGATAAAATTGATACTGATGGAAATGGAGAAATTTCTTTTAAAGAATATAATGATATGATGAAAAATATTATTATTTGATTTATATTTATAAATCAATATATTAAATTATAAATAATGTATTTAATTATTAATTTGTAACTTTAAGTAATATTCATAAATTTATTTTTTTATTTCTTTTTTTTTTAAAATTCATTTTCATTATTTTCTATAAAAGATTCATTATAGTTTATATTTTTTAATTCAATTCCTTCATTTATTAAATTATCTTTATTTTCATTTCCAAAAATTTCATTTAAACAATTTTTCATTCTTTTATTTTGGGAAATTATATTAATATATTGTGAATAATTATTTAAATTAAATTTTGTCTCAAAGTCTTTTACTGCTTTAATATTTGGTAATATTAATTTTTTTAAATAAAAAATAATAAAACCTGATAATATTCCACTAATATTTCCAAAATATGAATTAGAAATTATAAAATAAATAATATAAAATGAATAATATTTAATCAATAATTCTTTATATGTAAAACAAAAGTTATATGTTATTAATGACCAAATAAGTGAATTCATTCCTAAATTAGACAAAAAATCAAAATTATATGATAAATAATTATTTGAAAAAATAAATTTTAAAAAAACACAAAAAAATAAATAAATAATAGAAGATAAAATAATAAGACAAAAAATAATATAAAATGAATAAAAAGTTCCTATTATTTCTTCAATAATAATCCCTGAAAAGGAAATAACAATAAAATTGATTAAAATATGTCCAAATCCATAATGAGTAAAATGATGTGTTATTATTCTATAAAATTGTTTTTTATAAAAAATTGAAAAAACATTAATTGAAAATGAAGAATATAATATATCATAATATTCACAATAAATAAAGAAACTTATATTAATAATAAAAAAAAATATTTGGGTATTGTATAATAAAATATCTTTTTTAATTTTATTTGTTTTTTTTTTATTATTATTAACATTTGAATTTTGAGATATATTTTGCATTCTTATTATAATTAAATCAAAAAAATAAAATATTAAATAATATGAAATCAAAAACAATATTTTCAATTAGTATTATTTTTTCTTTTTATAATTTAATTTCTTGTATTCAAAAATCAGAACAAGTTATTGAAATTACAGATAAAAATAAATTAAATGAAGAAGATGGACTTAATAGATACATAATAAAAACTGATAAATCAATAGAAGAAATAAAAAATTTATTAAATGAAGAACATTTACTATATTTAAATGATAAAAAGTTTAAAAAATCAATGAAAAAAACAAAAAAAAAAACAATTCATAATTTTGGAAAAGAAATGAATAAATTTACTAAAAATTGTGAAAAAGATGAAAACAAATTTCAAAAAAAAATAACAAAAGAAAATAAAAAATCTGATTTAATAATTGAAGATATAACAGAAATAAATGAAGATTTAGATAATGTTACAAATTTAATTTTAATTGATACTACAAATAAAAAAAATTATAATTTAAAAGAAGATTTATTAAATGAAGATACTTTTAGTTATGCTTATTCAATTATTGCTTTTTTAATTGTTGTCTGTTTAGTTTTAATTGGTATACAAATCCTATTTTCTAAAGATAAAAATACTCCAGATTATACTTTACTTGAAACTGATAATCCACAAGATTTTACTCTTAAAGGATTTTAAATATTTGAATTTTTTATTATTTTTTTTAATCATAAAAAAAATTGATGAATAATATGTTTGAAATATAAAATATTATTTTTTTTAAAAAATAATATTTAATAATTTTGCTTAATTAATTATTGCTAATATTAAATTACAAAAAAAAATTTTTTCTTTCAATATAAATTAAAACTGAAAATATTAAAAAGGAAAAATTAAGTAAAAAAAAAGAAAAAACAAAAAAATATTGAAATGCAAAATAATATTAAGGAATTAAATAAAAAAAATAAAATTTAAATAGAAAATACATTCAAATGGATAAAAAATAAAATGGATAAATGGAAAACTTTAAATTTATAAATAAACTTAAAATAATTTAATTTCTTAATTATTTATTTATAAAAATATTTTTATATAATATTAAAATAATTAACATAAATTTAAAAAATAAATTATATAAAAATGAGAAAAGTAAATAATATTTGGGATGAATATCAAAAATGTGAAATAATTGGAACAGGAGGATTTGCAAAAGTATATAGAGCAAAAAGTAAAGAAACAAATAAATATGTTGCAATAAAAGAAATTGATAAAACAAGAATTAATTATAAGAATATTTTAAATGAAATAGAAATAATGAAAAAATTAAAATCAGATAATTCATTATTATTAATTGATGAAATTGAAACAAAAGAATCATATTATTTAATATTAGAATTATGTTATATATCACTTGAAGAATATATAAAAGAAAGAAAAGATAATTTATCAATAGATGAAATAAGAGAAGTATTATTAGAATTAAATAAAAGTTTAAAAGAAATGAAAGAAAAGAATATTATACATAGAGATCTTAAACCATCAAATATATTATTATCATTAAATAAATCTAAAATTAATAAAATAAGTTTTAAAATATCAGATTTTGGATTAAGT
>JAEEGK010018000.1_pt1 | contig 15325 bp, 11 predicted proteins | sample 8958771 | NCBI WGS metagenome assembly JAEEGK01 (sample SAMN16246547, study PRJNA631951) | gut metagenome | biome: gut microbiome; feature: rumen; material: SC-attached | host: Bos | place: Iran: Karaj | collected 2018-10 | reverse complement strand
ACAATTAAAAAGGAACACAACCAAATTTTCAAGCAACGAAGGTTTAGAAAAACTTTTTTTGCCTTAGCCAAGTCACCTAAAACATCTTACATCTTCCCTCTTACATCTTCAGTCAAATCAGCTTTATTCAGGATGAGGAATAATCAACTTCTATGTTGCTATCCAAATAATTGGAAAATATTTATAGTTTGTTAACGATTCATTTTCAATTACTTATCATAAGGTATCTCCATCCGTTTGTTTTTGAAGTGGCTATAACCATCTGCTCGGCGTGTATGCACCGAGTAATCGTATGTCTTCGACAACAGACCTATTAGACAAACTTCTATGAGATGACACGGCATCTATATTCCGTACATCATTTTACTTCTTCAGAATATTAGGTAAGAACGCAACAAACTTAGCTGAGATGTAGCCCATAGATAGACTCATCATTTGATTAAAGGAGTCGTTCTGTGAAGTTGTCTAAGAATCTGTATTTTAATTACCCCAATGGTATGGTACATATTTAATTTCGTTCTTCAGGACAGCGAAGATGATGTTGGAAAGTTTTCTTGCAATCCTCACTATAGCTTCCTGCGGTTTCATTCTTTCTTTGTAATGCCGGTATAGACATCCCAGCCCCGCATCTCTGCAGACGGCAACCCATGCCGCCTCAATAATCATTGGACCGAGTTGTTTGTTGCCTCTGAATGTCATCTCGCCGTGTATGATTTTTTCTCCACTGCTGTGACTGGTGGGTATGAGACCAAGGTAAGCCGCAAATTCACGTTCATTATGGAAACGCCTTATGTCATATACCTCAGTTAGGATACACATGGAAATGGCCACACCGACACCGGGCACTGTCATCAGGAGGTCAAATTTCTGTTTGTATCTATCAGCCTGGCTCAGTTCTATCATTTTCCTTGTAGCTTCAAGCAGCGTTAATCTGATTGTCTCAACTTGCCGTAGGAGCAAATCTAATGAGGTCCTGCTTGCCGAAAGCAATGTCACATCCTCCTTCAACCACTTAATGAAGGCTCCGGACCAATGGCTGCCAGACTTCTCAAAACGTTCTGGTAATAATACTCCATTGGTATGAAGCATATGCTTGATCCTTACCTTATAGCCACTCAACTGCTTCTGGATTGTCTTGCGGATACGTATTACGGCACGGTCGTCAATGTTCTCCTTTTCTCTGATATAGATGCCCCTGAGCAATCCTGCCTTCAAGGATCTGACCAGTTTTACGGAGTCTATCCTGTCAGTCTTCATCACCTCCTCATACTGGGTGGTTGGGACATCAGCCGCATGGATTACCATACAGTTAATACCGACTTCTTTCAAGGCGTAGTAGGTTGCAAAACCACTGAAGCCTGACTCGTAGACAGCCAGATAGTCGCCATCGGGGTAATGTTTCCTCAGAAACTCAAAGAGCTCTCTGGCTGAGGCTTTTTGGGGATGCCTCTTAACTACACCTATTTCGGGAGCGATTGCCACATCCCAATTCTTCTTGTGGACATCAATTCCTATGAAAATCTTTTGTCCTTTGAAAGAAATTTTGTTCCTTTGCATACTGGTACGCTTTTAGTTGGGTTTTGTATATTGTTTTTTTAGCACCTACAAAAATACAATCCAATTATTAACGTACCAACTTTTTGTTGCGATTTCTTCGCGCAGCCCTTTTCACGCACCGTGAGATGCTGGGGTTCTTGAAGCGTAGCGGAGAGGTTCGCTGCACCTCACGGTGCGGAATAATTCTCAGACTAGACGCTTCTTTTATTGACTTTTGGCATTTTCGAATGCAAACATAGTAACTTAGCGGTATGCTTTATATCAAGCCCTTGCATCCTTCTAACACGCTTCGCGTCCTCAATGGTGAAGGTGTCGGGCAATAGCTCCAGCAGATTGCGCGGGCCGCGTGTTCCTGTGCGTTCTGCCATGTTATTTGCCTGTTCTATGGCATCACCGAAGAACTGCATCTTGCACCACAGATCGTAGTTCAGGCTCCAGCGGATGAAATCCTCGCACGTCTCGTCCCATTTGTAATCGTTGGCCACAAAGAGCACACAGGCTTTCAGATAGGCTATCACATTGGCACGGAACGTAAAGTTTTCATACGTGCGGCTCTGACTCAGTCGGCTGAATTCCGCACATTCCTCATTCAGCTTCTTCGCCAGGTTGAAAGCCTGCGGACAGCCAATCTCACCACGTGCAGCGCAGAGACGTTCAATGTAAGGCTTCAGTTCCTCGTCGAACTTCTCATCGTAATCGCCATAGACAGGAATCTCGCTACCAATCTCACGCTCAGGAATGGTGCAGAAATTGATACGGCTCAACGGACCGTCGGTCAATACCCTGCTGAAGTATTTCTGCCCCTTCTGAATGGTGGTTGTGGCGTTCCAGTTGAAGCGGATGCAAACACGTTCCGTTACGCTCTGCGTACCGATACGCGTCTGACCGTAGCGGTTGTTAGGGTCGAAGGCCAGACACATGATACGGAACTGCTGACCGCCGCTTCCGTTGCCCTTCAGTGCATCAAACTGATCAATCTCGTTCAGCTTCACATACAGGAAATGCTCGTCAGCCTCGGCCATACGCATCACGAAGGCAGGGTTCGTCATATCCGCATCAATCTCCTGAATGACAAGCCCCTCGGGCCTCTTCCTCTTGTCTTTATTGGCGCCCTTGGCGTTTATCTCATCCTTCCATTCCTTCTCTCGTCTCATATTCTCCGCATCGTTGCGGCGAATGTCTGCCATAATATGGTCTATAGGTTCCGAGATACAATCCTTACCGGCTCCCGTCCCTGCCATCAGCACGTTCATCAGCGTAGCTTCGTGCAGCTTATTGTCGATGTACCGGAACCGCGTCCGCCACAGGTGCGTCGCCAGCGCAGGAAACACGGCATGTGCCACAGCAGGCTTGTAGATGATGGGCGTACGACTGGTAAGTAACTGAATCAGTTTAGGCAATTTCTTCGGCATCTCAGGCGGCGCAGCCGATTCTTCACTCTTCACTCTTAACTCTTCACTTTCGCCAAGCCTTTGGCTTTGCGTAAAGAGTTGTTCCTGATATTTCAGCAGACGCTGACTGGGGTTGGTGTAGTTCTGGTAGAAGTCGTTTACCAGTTGTTGGATATTTTCGTCATTCCAATGATCAGGCATCAATTCTTTCAGCACCCCATTTACTTCCTCCTTTTTTAGTAGCTGTGTGGCTCCGCCAAGGAATATCTTAACGGTAGTATGCCGTCCGCCCTCGTTCAGGAAATCATTTTCTTCCAATCCCTTCTCCTTCATTACACCCCGATAGATGAACTTTACACGTTCATCTATTAGTTGAGAGTTGAGAGTGTAGAGTTTAGAGTTGTTCGCTGTGTCAACTCCACCATTGGCGGCACTATCCACTTTTTTAACTGACTCTAAACTCTCAACTCTACACTCTACACTATTATCAAGCCACGGCTTATAGTGTTTATTTGCTTTCTTCGCTCCATCTGGCACATTCTCCTGCTTACGCATTACGCGTACTTTCAGGCGGTTGTATTCCTGCACACACTCTTCGGGTGTCATTGGCTCCGTAAAGAGTTTATCGTCCAGATAGACAAGGTCTTCAGGGCTTCCGCTGGTAGAGAATACCACACGCTGCAAATCCTTTGTGCTGGTATCCATCTCTATTTGCAGGATAGTCGCAATGCGAACTTGATTCTCCAATATGGTTGTGCCTGGCACACGCTCCGCTACTATGTGCCATCCGCCACTGGCGCTTTTCTCTAACATCATCAGGCCTATTTCATCCTTTCTGGAAAGAATAAGGTCTTTGTAGGCTGCCGTCTGCAGCTCGTCATAACAATCTATGTCGTGGAAAAAGAATGAGCCTATGCTCTTGCATCCTGCCAATGCTCCATCCACATGCCCTAAGTTATAGGCAAACTGCACCAGATGTTTCTTGGCCTCAGCATCCCCCTTGCGAGCTTTGGCCAGATTCTCAAGGTTTTCCTTCGAGTCCCTGAGTGCCATCAGTTCCTCGCGGTTCCTGACCAAGTGGGCATGTTTATGCCCGTCGTTCGTTATTCTGTATATCATACTCCCTCCTTCAGTTTAGAATCAGTTCTTTCATTAACTTCTGTGCAATGGCACTTGACTGGCGCACCAGTTGAGCAGGTATTTCATCCATCAAGGCTTCAGGCATGCAGAAGGAGAAATATACCATATGGTTACGTCCTATGGTTAATGCACAGTTATCATCACGGAAGAGGGGCGTGCTCTTTTGGCGTTTGGGCAGTTCTGTGATGTAGATATGTCCGTCGCGCAGAATCTGCACCTTGCACTTACCCGTGAAGTTATCTACTTCCACGTCATCAAGGCTGACAATATCAGCTACACGCAGTCCGTTCTTTAACTCACCGAGGGAAACCAAGCCCTCATAATTAATGTCACTCTTTCTTGTTTTTTCAATCTTCTTCATTTCTTTTGAGTTGATTTTGTGAGAGAGAGTCTTAGGAAGGTGGCCACCTTTATATTCGCGAAATCCCTCGCCTCAACTCATGGTCAGGCCCCCTCTCCGCTCCCCCCTTGGGGGAGTACTTTTATCAGGGGCACTTAATTACTTTACAGTCGTTAAATATTAGTTCCCGTTAACGTTATCGTTGACGTTAACGTTGACGTTTTTAAATCCCTTCTACAAGTCCCACTTTCTTCCACAGACGTTTTAGGAGTGTATTCGAGGGAACTGTATAGCGGTCCTCGTCGGCCATATCCGCGAACAGACGGAAGTGCCACTGCATAACTGCCCTGTCGAATCTGGTTTTCCGTCCTGTCATCACATAAAGCAGCATGGCATTATACATTTCCAGTCGTTCATTCCTGTGGTAGTACCTTATTATAAGCGCCACCTTCTTCCGGGTTTCCTTCGAGATCCATTTCTCCAGCAGCACGCGCAGTATGTTTTCTGCCTTGTCGCAGAGAGGTATCAGTGCCTGGTTGTCCATCCTGACCTCTTCCAGCTTCTGCCTGGTATGTTTCAGTTCCGTACAGGTTTGGGCAAGCGTCTTTTTGGCGTCATACAGACACTCTATTTCTCTATGCTCGTCTTTTCTGATTTTCAATGTTATCGACATTTCCTTTCTCAGTCTCTTCTTTGTCTTTCTCATAACTTAATACCTTTTTATAATTAATACTGTTATTGTCTCTGTCAAAACGCATTTGTTTTTGTTTGACGATGCAAAGGTCGTGGTATTCTTCCGGGGCTAAAATCTCTATTTTAGACTACCCCAAAAATCTTTCAGTTCGCGCAGGCGCAACCGCTGAGCCCTGCTGAGCGCGTACATGCCTGCACTCTTGTAGATGCTGTTCTTGCTTTCCACCCTCTCCATTCGTTTGTGCAGCTCCAGCAGGTTGTCGCACTGGTAAATGTCCAGTGCCTTCAGGTGGAAAACGATGTTGGTTGTGATGTATCGGTTCAGCAGTCCCCGCATGCGTCCCTTGCGCATCACCATCACGGGGGCAAATGCCTTGTCCGCCACAATGGCCTGCCAAATATCAGCTATGCGTGATTGCCATTCGGGTGCTACGTATTCGTGTATGGCGCCTACGTATGCGCGTACCTCATCTTGTATGTCCTGCTTGCAGGCTGTTTCCGTTTCCTTCAGATACAGCCTCCCCTCCCGCCAAAGAGCCAGCACCTCCTTGGCCGTTATACCCCTAACGGGCAGTTTTCTGAGTTCTTCCACTCTCTTGTTGAGTTTGTGAGAGAAAGAGTGTCGGAAACGACGTCTTTTTCACCTGCAGGACTTCTTTCACCCACTTCGCCCAACGGGCCGCTCCTTTATACGGCCATTTTAATTTTAAATAGTGTGGGCTGGAAAGAGGCAAAAAAAAGCATCTCGTTTGTGTAACGAAATGCCATTTTCCTGCCAGTCTTCTGGCCCGATCTGTGATTATATTCTATTAAACAATAAGTTGAATTTCAGTCTTACCTTTGTCATGTTAATTTGTATATATGGTTGGTGTTGATATGTAATGCAAAGATAGTAAATATCCGTGTTACAAGCAAGTGTCTTTGTACAATAATTTGTAAATATGTAAAAATAATATCTGCATTTCTTTCTACTATGAAATAATTTTGCAAGACAGATTAACAGGGATTGCATTCTGTTGTTTATAGACTCCATAACATTATTTAACAGCTAGACGGCAAAAATGAATCATTAAAAATTTGCTTATTATGAATAATGCTCGTACATTTGAAGCGGAATTTCAAATAAATCTAAATAAAGTAGATACGACAATGAAACAGCACAGATTAGCTATTGTCATATTCACTGTTTTTGCAACTGTAATTGTCAAGGGACAACTGTTTAAGCCTCTTGGCATAGGAATTGAAACGCCAGATTTGGCAGGAGATTTTTGTCCACAAATGCATGTTGAGGACGACATTCTTTTTGTGTGCACAAAGCAAGGCCTTTATTCCAAGGACTTATCAAATAACAAAAGCGAGTGGCAGTTGGTTGGGTTTGAAGGTATACCTCTTCAGAATTATGCCCGTAGCGGGGATGATATCCTAGCTTTGCGCTATAATTATGAGTATAGTTCTAATGGGAATTTCATGCTTTTGTCTCACGATAATGGACGTAGTTACGAGGATATCACTCCAGAAATATTCAAAGATAATAGAATCAACTTTTTCCTGAACCTAGCCCAACACCCTACTGCCCCCAATACACTGCTTGTTTCATCTTATCCAGAAGGTGGAATATATCTAACCTCTGATTTTGGCCAGACATGGAGAAAACTTTCGTCATTTACACCTGATTATATTGGCTTTCATCCTATGAATCCTGAAATTATTTACGAATGTGACGGAGCAATGACTGATTGGGAGACAGATTTGCATATTAGCTATGATGGGGGGCAAATCTGGCAAAAGAAATGGTCTTGTCTTCCAAACAACGCAGGTCTATATCGTATAGCATTTCATCCGACAGACCCCAACAAATGGATAGCCGGAGGCAATAAGTATGTGCATACGACTAACGATAACGGATTGAGTTGGGACTCTCAACGGTTAGATAATTTTGAGATTGACTGGCGATATGAAGCATATAATATAGATTGGCGATATGCAGCATACGATAATGAGGATCCCGATAATGTATATATGGCCGGCGGTTCTCGGGGCGCATATATGAAACTCATGTGCTCTACTGATGGTGGAAAAACATGGAACAGACCATTTCAGGAACCAATAAAAATTACTCCGAGGGAATTTGTGTTTGACATGAAGCAATACCGCGATAAGCTTCTGATTTACTCTCAGTCAGATGTATATGAAATCTCTAAATCCGAATTGATTGAACAGACCACTTCTATTCAAAATATTACCAACACAAAAGAAAACGCCACCATCTACGACCTCGGCGGGCGTAAAATGGTAAATGGCAAATTACCCAATGGCCTCTATATAATGAATAGCAAAAAAGTTGCAATTAAGTAAGCTCTACCCCCAGGTACCCGAATAGACAAGAACTTTAAATTCCAAAACAGGTAGGTTTATGAAAATAAAATTATTTGTATTTCTTCTTTTCGCGATATGGCCATGGTTTTTAGCAAAGGCTCAGCTATATGAACCAGACTATGAAGGCTTTCCTACAATTATTCATAACGAAACGGCATATCTTCAAGAATACAGACCTAAATCCTGGTACCTGCATGTAGATACTCAAGACGGAGGATTCCTCAATCTGGATTACCGATTGGCCGGAGACACATTGATACAGGAAGAACATTATGTTCGGGTTGTTTTCGGCTATGAAGAAAAAAAAGATTTATATAATTATGATTTTCTGCGAATTACAGCAATACGTCCCAACGGCGACACTTATGCGGACACACTTTATTATCGCCAAGAGGACGATAAGGTCTATTGCCTACAACCGAAAGATAGCAAGGAAATATTGGTTCTTGATTATGGATTAAAGGTGGGTGATGAGTTTACAGATGCAAATGGAGAAGTGTATGTTGTAACGGACACGACAAGACAAAGCTATAATAAGCATTTTCGCGGTTCGTACTATTATAACCCCAGAAGATTAAATCTAATCTCTCAACGAACAGGTGAAGAGGATGTCTGGATAGAGGGGTTGGGTTCCCTGTATTGGGGAATAACACCCAGTTTTCTGCTATCTCAAAATAGGGTGTTTAGTAAATCAGGATTACGGCCGTCCCATGCAAAAGTATCAATGGGATATGGGGGAAATTTACGAATATGGCCCAATGTCAACAGAGATAATTATAAGGCAGAGAGGATAGAACAAAGGTATTTTGATGAGAAATATGACACTCGATCTTTAGAGTACGAATTCCTTGACGATACGCTTTATGTCTGGGGTACAAAAAAATCGGAATATCTTCTAGGCTACCCTTACGCAGAATGTCTGATAGACGATGGAAGAATAGATGTTTTGATAAAAAGTTTTGGGCCCGCAGATATAAAAAGAGAAGGCGAATACATATTCTGGGCAAAAATCCCAGGTTTCAAGGCTGGCACCTATCAGGTGGGAATACCTGGACGTGAATACGTGACATTGGAGTGCAAGGGAGCTACGACTCAAATAGCAAACATAAAAACTGAGGAAAGGGCTTCAAACACCATTTACGACCTGCAAGGGCGCAAAATGGTGAGTGGTGTAAGGAAAGGGATAACCATTCAGAATGGCAAAAAGATGCTGCATCGTTGACAGTTGACAGTTGACAGTTTTTTTGAGAGATGCAGATTCAGGTACTACTATATATTATATTATATATATATAATATAATATATAGTAGTAAACTTTTTTCTCTCTTTTTTGGAAACTGTCAACTGTCAACTGAAGAAACTGAGGAATCGTCTCCATGTACCCAAAATCGAAATGTGGAAAACTGAGCACGAAAAACACGTTTTATCAGGCGAATGGTGCAAATTATTTGGACATCGCCCATTTATTGTCGTACCTTTGCAGTGTCAAAAGAAAGGGATAAAAATTACTCCCACACGAGGCGGAAAAAATTCCCACGTGCACTAAAGAGTTTTGCCTCACGTAGCAGTAAAAATCCCGCTCTAATGACACGGAGAAAAAAAATTACAAATTAACCAAGGCTGCGATTGAGCGAGAGCAATATAAGCTAGCTTAATAATTGCCGAGCGTAAGCAGGCTCGAGGCGTAGCCCCAACTATTATTAACCATTAAATCTAAACAATTATGTTGAAAGTAAAAGCAATTGAGAAACTACAGAAGATTGGCAAGTACGAAGGCACTCACCGCTATGTGATGCAGCCCGAGCTGTACACCACCCTTAACCAACAGAAAGTCATCAAGGAGGCTGCCCTTCGCAGCGGAGTAAGCAGGGGTGTGATGCAGGCATGCTGGGATGCAGCAGGCGAAGTGATAAAGGCATGGGCCACCGAAGGTCACAGCGTGGCAATCCCCGGACTGGGCAGTATGCGATTCGGCCTGCGTGCCAAGAGTGTTGCCGACGTGAACGAGGTGAAGACCTCTCTGATCAAGAGCCGCCGCATCATCTTCACGCCCGACGTGGAACTGAAGGACGAACTGGCAGACACCAGCATCCAGATCACCTGCTACGACCGCAACGGCAACGAGGTGAAGCGCGTAACGAGCTCCGATCCCGGTGTGGTGGAGGACCCCGAGGGTAGCGATAACACCAACACTGGCGGAGGCACCAACACAGGTGGTAACACAGGCGGCGGCAACGACGGAGGCAACAACGACGGGGATGAGTGACCTTAAAGAGCGGCCCTTCGGGGCCCCTCTTTTAAATTGAAAATTGAAAATTGAAAGTTGAAAATTGAGGGCGGCTGCGCCGCACTTTGGCCGTTGGCCGTTGGCTTTTTGGCTAAAACTCTTTAACCTTTAACCATTAACCTTTAACCACTAAAAGAATTATGAAAAAAGAAACTTGGAAATTTATCATTCAGACAATCATTGCGATTCTGACGGCTATTGCAACCACCTTTGGTGTCACCAGCTGCATCGGCCATTAAACAAAAATGCCTGCTTCCCTTTCCGGAAAGCAGGCATTTTTTTACTTAACGAAAGTCTTTTTGCCATTGACGATGTAAACACCGTGGCGCAGCGTCCTTAGTTGTTTTAGTTTTCTAAACTCTAATCTTTCGCGCAAAGCGCGCCCTGACTCTAATCCCCTAATCTCGAATCCTACACTATCACGCCATCGCAGATGTGGATGGTGCGATCAGCCATGGCGGCAAGACCCTCATCGTGAGTAACGATGACAAAGGTCTGACCCATCTGGTCGCGAAGGTCGAAGAAGAGACGGTGCAGTTCTTCCTTGTTCTGTGTATCAAGCGAACCGCTGGGCTCGTCGGCAAAGATGACGTCGGGCTTATTGACAAGAGCACGGGCAACGGCCACACGCTGCTTCTCGCCGCCTGAGAGCTCGTTGGGCTTGTGGTCGGCACGGTCGGATAGCTTCATGAACTGGAGCAGCTCGAGGGCTCGTTTGCGGGCCTCGCCCTTACCTACCCCAGCTATCATGGCGGGAATCATGATATTCTCGAGTGCCGTGAACTCGGGCAGCAGCTGATGGAACTGGAAGACGAAGCCGATGTGCTGGTTGCGGAACTTGCTGAGCTTGTTGCCACTGAGGCGGAAGACATCCTGCCCCTTGATGAGGACCTGTCCGCCATCGGGCTTATCCAGCGTGCCCATAATCTGCAACAAGGTAGTCTTGCCGGCTCCACTGGGACCTACGATAGCAACGACTTCTCCTTTGCTTATCTCGAGGTTTATACCGCGCAACACCTGTAAAGTTCCGAAACTCTTGGTTATATTATTCAGTTCAATCATCTTTTTATCACTTTTATCCCGTTAACAATATAGATGCCCTTTTTTAATTGAGAATTTATCTTCCTTCCACTAAGGTCATACACAGCGGAAGCAAATTCTTCACTCTTCACTCTTAATTCTTCATTTTGAAGCCCGTCTTCCATTCCATACTTATCGAACAGGTACTGCAGGCCAGCCTCGGCATTAATCTCGCCATAACCGTAGAAGTTATTGGGATAGGACAGGTCGGGGTCGGGCTGACGCGAGGTGGCCGCTATGACCTCCTGCACATCACGATAGGTGAGGCGGGGGAATGCCTGCAGCCAGCAGGCTATGATGCCGCCGACTATGGGCGAGGCCATGCTGGTGCCCGACTGGGCATTCCAGGAATACTCGCGCCCCTGGAACTGGAAACGCTCGACATCGAATTCGCGCTGGTCGGAGGCGGGATTAGCCTCGGCATAATAGCTGCTCAGTGGGGCTATGATATTCTGACCGGGAGCCATGACATCGGGCTTTGTGAGTCCGGCCAGCGTAGGGCCGATACTGGTGTTGGTGCCACGCATGCCATCGGAACCGTAGTTGATAGACACCCATTCGCCCCCATAGTTATGAACACCGGTACGATAGGCTGTACTGCCCACGCAGATGACATTGGGGGAGCAGGAGGGGAAGTTGATGCTGTGGCTCTTCTCTGCATCGCAGAAATCGGGGTAGGTGGACGGATTCTTGAAGACGGTGCTATACATGATGGCCTCTGTCTCTACCTCCTCGTCCAGAAGGGTAAGGCCGATATCGTAATTAGGGCCTGAGGGCTGGCTTATATCCTCGATATACAGTTCAGTAGCTATCTGATCGGGATTATAGCACGAGGGGTATGATGCCAGCCATATCAGATACTGCTTTACGCCCACCGAGACGGTATCAATGAGGCAGCTGTCCTGCTGGGCATAGATCTGACGGGTGGAATACTCTGAGACGCCCTTCTTGCTGTTGGGGGTAGCAAAGAAATGTAGCTGGAAGCGGTAATGGTCACTGCCGCGCAGGTGGTAGAAGCCCACCTTGGAGGTACGGTTCAGCGTCAGCATGGCTCCGGCCGTTGCCTTGCCCATGGGTTTATGGAGATAGGTAAGACTGACGCCGTCGTTACCCGCCGAGGAACAGAGGATATGCCCGGGGGTAAGGAGGGAATCGAGCACCTGGAAGGCCAGTACATCATCGCCATAGAGCTCCTGCTTGCGTCCCTCGCTGAAGGAGATGACACAGGGCTGCCCGCGGCGTTCGGCATAGTCGAAGATGTACTTGAAGCCCAAGAGATCGCTGGCCGTATTATATAGATACCAGAGGGAGTCGGGAACAAGGTCGCGGTCGCTGCTCACGGCATTGGCCACCAGACAGATGTCTGCCTCGGGTGCTGCACCTATGTAGGGGCTGCCGTATCCGCTGCCCGCTGCCGTGCCGGCCGTATGGGTGCCATGGAACTGCTGGAGCCCGTCGGCTGCATACGCCTTGCGCAGGATGCTACGAGGGGTGGTATATTCGCAACCGATGTACATACTGTCCTTGTTGTCGCCATTGCCGCTGTAGTCCAACTGATCCCAGAAGGAACGGATGCGATACTGGGAACCATCAGATGAGTAGAAGGTGGGATGGGTAAGGTCGAAGCCGATATCCATGATGCCCATAACGACTCCCCTACCCGTCCAGGGCGTATTACCCAGACTGCCGCCATGCAGGGCATCGATATGGGTGACAACACGCGAGGTGTCCATATTGGCCGTACAGGGCTCGCCTGCCTCGATGCGCAGGACTTGGGGCTCGAGGGAAAGGGCTGCCAGGCGGTCGGTACGCAGGGATACGATATAGAGGTTGCCCCAACGGGCATGAATCTTACAGTCGTACTGACGCAGCACCTGGGAAGAGGTGGCGCTGACGATGGCCATCATAAGGGGCGACTGGGAACGAAGGGATGGTGCCCTGCGACTGCTGACCGTCTGCTGGATAGCCGTACGGCGGACGTAGGACGACATCTTGCGCAGGTCGCCCTTCTGTGCCAGGGCCGGCACGGCCATGAGCATGGCCATGAGCAGCGTGGTGGCCTTCTGCGTAAAGAAGAGACGACGGATAAGGCTGCCCAGCGTCCTGTGCTGACGGGTGACGGCTGTGCCGTTAGGCGTAAAGACTGAAACGGTGTCGAGAGGATCGCCCCACTGGTCGGGATAGAGCAGCATGACACTGGTATGACCGAAATAGCGGTATATCTGGAGGGGCAGATTGTCGAACTGGGGCTGATAGGAGATAAAGCCGGGACGGGCCGTTACGGCTATCAGCATGGAGTTGGCATCTGTCTGATGCTGCAAGTTAAGGAGCTGTGTCCAGATATTCATCTCGGTATAATGGCTGCGCACATTGCCATGCTTCTGCTGCATGTAGCCCTTTATGTAAGGTAATGTATCTGTGTGGGCATGGAACTCGAGGTGGCAATCCAGCTGTTCGCCGATACGGCAGATATGCTCGAGCCACTTATAGAAACCTACCTCGTACTCGGCCTTCTGGGGCACTGCCACCAACACCCTGCGTACGGTGCCGGGGGGAACGATGCTGCGGACAATCATTACCTCGCGGTGGGAACCGCCCACAACGCTGTCGATGATAGAACCCAGTGAGGACTTGAGCATACCGGTGGTGCGGTCGGCCAGACACATAACTACCTCGCCACAGTCGTACTCCTTCATGGTACGCAGGATGCCACCGGCTATGTTGGTGCTCATACGGTTCAGCGTGGCCATAGGCACATCGGCAGCGGCGGCTATCTCCTGGGCACGCTCGAGCATCGCGGAACTCAGACGGTAATTATCGGCACTTTTCTTGTCCTGTGCATCGTAGGAGACGCAGAGGCCCATCAGGGAATCGGGGATATAGGGGTTGCGGATAAGGATGGCCAGCTGGGTCATCACATCCACATTATCGTGCTGGCTGTAGGTGATAAGGCACTTTCCGTGATAAGAACCACGGTTGTCCTCGAGCGAGGTATCGCTCAGGGCCAACTGCTTGGCTCCACGGCTGGTGGCAAAGCCGCTGATGATGCAGCTGAAGAGAATTAGCATGACGGTGCCGTTAAGTACCTGGTCGTTCATCAGATTGACAGCCGGATGGGTACCTATCATAACAATAGCCAGGGCTCCGGCAGCGTGGGCATTGGTAAGGCCGAACATCATCCACATGGCATTACGGTCTTCGCCGCTGCGCCATGCCATGAGAAGAGCAGCCAGCAGCTTGGAGAGCGCTCCGGTAACGACCATCACGAAGATTATCCACATGGTCTGAGGGTCGCCCAGCATGATGCGTACGTCGATGAGCATACCCACACCAATGAGGAAATAGGGAATGAAGATGGCATTACCCACAAACTCGAGACGGGACATCAGGGGGCTGGTCTTGGGGATTAGCCTGTTGACTACCAAACCGGCAAGGAAGGCTCCTAACAGGCCCTCGAGGCCCACCATTTTGGCAAAGGAGGCACTAAGGAACACCAATGCCAGGATGAAGATGTACTGCATGACGCTATCGTCGTACCTACGCAGGAACCATCGGCCCAGACGGGGGAAGATAAACAGCACGGCGGCCACATAGACGACACACTTGAGACCGAAGACCAGCCAGGTAAGGAAGGAGGTGTCGGGCTTGAGGCTGCCGATAACGAAGGCCAGCACCAGAAGGCTGACAAAAAGAGCAAAGGCTGTAGCCACTACAGTCTTCACCACTACCCTATGCCTGCCAAGACCGTATCGGCCTACCGTGGGATACGTGACCAGCGTGTGGCTACTGTAGATACAGGCCATCAGCAGACTGGTGAGAATACCGAAGCCCAGCAGGTAGTAACTGGTAAGCAGGCCCAGCAGGAACGGTATCATGAAGGTGAGAATACCGAAGTTAATGCCATCGCGCCCATAATGCTGCACACTGCCCATATCAAGTTCGAGACCGGCCAGGAACATTATGTAGTAGATGCCGACCTGACCGAAGAGCTCGAAGGAGCTGTCCCTGGCAAGTATGTTCAGCCCGTACCTGCCAATGAGAACGCCTGCCAGAATAAGGCCGATGACGTGCGGAATATGCAGGTTGCGCAACAGCAAGGGAGCAAAGAGGATGATACAGAGCACAATACTGAAAATCCAAGTGGGATCAGTAACCAGTGGTGCCGCCGAAGCGTATGTAAGAAGTAACATTTGCATCATCATTTCGCTCAATTTTACGTGTGTAACGATGCAAAGGTATCATTTTTTTATGGAAAACACATGTATAATGTACGATAATTAAGATAAAATGTGTAATTTTGCGCCAAATTTTTGGGATAGTATATTAATCAGTTAACATATGAAAGTTGCAATTGTTGGTGCCAGCGGTGCCGTAGGTCAGGAATTCCTGAGAGTTTTGGATGAGAGAAATTTCCCCATTGACGAGTTGCTTCTCTTTGGAAGCCAGCGCAGTGCAGGAACT